>Ga0316190_10000210_pt1 | contig 38325 bp, 34 predicted proteins | sample Eddworburrow2_MG_FD_204929 | JGI IMG/M metagenome (GOLD analysis project Ga0316190, IMG submission 204929) | Coastal sediment microbial communities from Maine, United States - Eddy worm burrow 2 | ecosystem: Environmental > Aquatic > Marine > Coastal > Sediment | place: USA: Maine | collected...
TGTTCGTGTAAACCGCCAAGCGTTGCACAATAACTTGCACCATTTGGCGCTACTCAGTGCACCTTACCGCACTATTTGCTAACACTCATTTGTTGTTGACTAGCAGCATTCGGCCAGAAGCTGCCGTTGAAGGTTTTTACTCTGACCCCGAATTACCTTGATAACTGAAGAAAGCTTTTCTTATTGCTATTACGCTTATTCTCTTTTCTTGAGTTATTTTCAGAGCTGGCATCCGGGATATTTATTACAATTGTATTATGCTTCGTAAAATGTGAACCTCGCGAAGAATGATAGTGGCGCATCAAGAGTCTCCCTAATGTTTTAATTTACCGGCACAGTACTTTATTCAGGTTGCATGAAATATTTTCAGAAGGAACATGTTGATTTAAATTACTATCCTCCATCATTGATAAACCCACTTTCTTGTAACATCATAATAACTGCTTCAGATATATTGCCACCTACTCAATACTACGCCTCATAGGCCCGATATCGGCAAAAAAAGGTCATTTAATGCCTGCATAAAGAACACGGAATATCTTTTATACGATTATTACATTTCAACTATTCCATCCTTCAATGGCAGTACAAATATTATTCATACACTCATCCAGATCTAGAATTTCTAGAAGGTTGTCCTTTGTCATATGTTGAACCAGTTTTTCGGCAAGCAATGGTTTTTTATTACTGTATTTAGATCCTTCTCCAGCGACGACGCCATCAATGTGATCAAAAAATGAATCGTATTTTCCAACTTGGTCAGAATCTGAAACGCTCCAGAAGTTGTCAACAATAGCAGCAGGGACGTAGTTTTCTATTTCCTTTCCTTCAGTGATCCAGCAATAGGCATTAATACGATCAAACTCATCTAGAATTCGCTGCTTTGTATTATTGATTGGTGTCTCTTGATTTTTTTTGTCACTATCAATGATCATTATTGCATTTCGATTTGCATTAAGAATAGATAGGCCAGCTTTTACATCATTTGGGGCCTCAGCAGATAAATGAGCTAAGAGGCGTCCCCCATAAAATATAATCTGATAATGAGTACCTTCCTTGAGGCCGTTATTACTCCATAACTCAATCCATCTATTTAAATAGATCCTATCGGATGGGCCTTCTACCCAAATGATGCCATTTGCCTGTAGTAAATCACTAGCCCTAACATCGAGATCATCAAGAATTCCATTATTTTCAATATATGTATTAGCAGTAATACAACTAGCTACAGATTTATTTTGCGTAATGTGGATTATTTGTGCGTCACTTTGTTTGCTAAATTGGTCAATCAGCACATTAGAATGTGTAGTTAAAAAATATATGAAGTTATTGTCAATTGCGGACTTGTAAATATAATCATTAAGTCTTCTTAATAAAGCGGGATGTATATTATTTTCTAGCTCTTCAAAACCAAAAATAAATTGATCTAGTGATTCATCCTGGAGATGAGGAACTAGAATTAAGCATGCCAAGACAGATATTACAGTTTTTAACCCACTTCCAGACTTTGATAAGGCAATTCTCCCTTTATACTCCTCTTCTAAATAAATCTCCCATCTACCACCACCATGAAGTTGACAAACTATATCTGTAAATACCGCATCATGAGCAAAGATTATATTCAGTGCCTCTAGGATATTTGACTCGACCAAGTTGCTTGGCAGATTTGAACGATTTATAAAATTCTGTATCGTATTTGTAAGGCCTTCTCCATTAGTACCGATAGCACAATTATCAGAAGCGATTTCTGGAAGAATATCTCGTTCAGCTGAAAGCCTTCGGAAGACTTTTCCTTCTATAGGGACTGCCATGTTATGCGGTAAAGTTTTGGAATAATCACCACTGTCTCTTAGCGGAGGGTTAATACCGCTGTCATCACATTCCAGGAGAGAAGACGTATTGCTGTTTCCAGTTTTTGTCCATTTAATACTGCGGCCAATAAGCATCTGACCATACACAGCATGGTTACACCTGATTTCCCCACCACTTGTGCTAGAAGAGAAAGTGCGAGTAATGACATCTTCAGGTATCAAAGATTCGAATACGACTTGGGGGCGTTGATTTTCTCTCCAAGTTTCTTGGTCATATTCGTAGTTACCAGATACAACAATTTCGACTAAGTCTAGTAATGATGATTTACCTACATTGTTACGGCCAATGATTAAGTTGACTCTGCGAATGGCATCAAAACCAGTTTCATGTTTGAAACATTTATAGTTTTGTATTTTGACAGCTAATTCAAGCATTTTTCCATGTCTCTTGAAATGTAACAGTTGATTATATAGCTGGCAGCAAATTTGTAATATGCCGCCAAATTAGTAAAAAATGGTACATCTTGAATGTGTAAAATACCATTTTCGAATACCTGGCTTTGACTCAATGAGCACCAATTCAATAGCTGGATGGAGGCCATTAACAGCTTATGCTGGAGGACTCCAGCCAAACGGATATTCGCACCGAATGTCTCCTTTGGGTCGATAACAGCCTACCATAACTTTATACTAAGTAGCCGCTCACGCTGGGCTGTCACCTTTCACGTTTTTAACATGCATGCTGCTTTAAACTCAACAACTATGGACTAAAAGTCCATAGGTTGTTTTACGAACGACTGAAAGTCGTTCCAAGTGAACTGCTATGTGTCGCTATGCGACGTTTTTTCTAATGCTAAAGCCTTGCACTGAAAGTGCATAGTTTTTACTAGCGTACTGAGACAATAAAATACCCCGCAGCACCAAAAGCAGGAGCTTTAGGCAAGCTGACGGGGTATTGGTATGAATGACTAATAATTATTGAGTCTATCCCTCCATTTGATTCAGCCTAATCATCATCGTCATCGTCATCGTCATCATCACGACTTCTGCCTCTATAGGCTGGATAATCTTGTGGTGACAACCCTCGGCGCTTCATCTTCCAGATATATTCAGCTTCATCCTCATCACCACTGCGATGGCACTCGACACATTTTTCATAGTCACGAATACCCTCTTCTACATGCTCTTCCCGGATCTTTGAACGGGAGTGTTCGTGACAGCCGTAGCAGGTGTAATCACTGTAATTATTTTCAATATGGCACTTCTCACAGGTTGAGTCATGATGCTTATCGAAGCGGAAATATTTCTCATGTTCCAAGGTGGCTGGTTTCCAGCCATCGACGGTGTGGCATTGAGAACAGTTGCCCTTGATCTTCCGGTGCAAGTCATCACCTGGCATATTGTGGCAACTGTCGCACTGCTCTCGCATATCCTGCGCAACCAGTTCATGTGAGAAGTAACCAATGGGGCGGAAGGCCTGTACGCCTTTGTGATCACTGTGGCAGGCAACACAATCATCTTCGAGCAGCTTCTGATGGAAGGCGACGTTTTTCTTCTCTTTGGCGATAACCAGACCTTTGGTGGTCTTCAGGCCGATCTCATTCACCTTATGACATTCCATACATTTATCGGGCGTACTGCCAATAAATGGCGTATGGCAGTTGAAACAGTCGTCGGTGAGTTCCAGATGGGCATCGATAAGCTTGCCAGGCTCGATCATTAGCTGTGGAGCAAAGATCACCAGCAGCAGAAGCACTGCCAGATTGGCCAGGACGATTATGTTGACGATTTTATTTTTCATTTCCATTGCCAGTATAGAAAGATGGTGAAAATATGGGTGATACCCAGCACCGAGAAGACCAGGGTAATCGGGAAATGTACCGCCCGCCATTTCTTCATCAGATCAAAGGTAACGGAGTCCCAGAAGAGCTCTTTCTCCGCCGCTTCAGATGTGAGGCCTTGCTCCATGTAGTTTGTCTTTTTCTCTGCAACATAACGGCGCGAACGATCCAATAGATACTGGCCGGTCATGCCGCTGATAATGTTGACCATCATGGCGGTCAATGCCAGCCAGGGTAGAACGGTGTAGACATGTATGCCTGCATGCACCAGAACCATCAGCGCGCCCGTCCAGGTGAGGATCTCATGCAACTTCAGCAGTGTCTTCGGTTTGCCGAAGCTGATCTTTTTGCGTTTACGCATGGAGTAGAAAAAGGAGAGCAGGATCAGGAGGACACCGGGTATGCCCAGCCAGCGTCCGATCCAGGTCAAACCCGATAGATGCAGAAAGGCATCCACGATGGCCGTCGCAGCAATCAGCGCAACAAAACTGAGCAGAAACGGCATAACTTTTTTACTGATAAGTGAACGTTCCATTATCCTAAACTCTGCAGTTGAACGTGGTGAAGTGTGCGCTTGAGGTGGTGTATGGCACCAACAGTAGGCGCTTTAGGCGAGGCGCAATGACGCAGAATAGCCGCTCTATTCCAAGGAGTTGCAACGCAGCCATACGCCACCTCAAGCATGCAATTCACTGCGTAGCGTAACTCACCTAATTGATGAGCAAACAAATTAGACCTAATGTCATACATAACAATACCTTAATATCAGAATGGAGCGGTCAACTGCATAATTTAGGATCATGGTCTCTATGCGGTTAGCGTAAGGTCACTCTTGGGTTTCGAGATACATAACAGGCAGTGGCCAGCTTCGACATCGGCATCAGGGTCTTGGTTGTAATCCACTTCACCAGACTCCAGGGCGGTCTGACAGCTGCCACAACTGCCTGCCCGGCAGCCTGAATCCACTTCAATACCATTGTCCTCGGCAAGCTCCAGCAATGACTCGGCATCCGGATCCCAGGTGACAGTTTTGCCGGATTTGCTGAAGGTGACGGTAATAGCCTGCTGGGCCTCTGTCGTCTTGCTGACCCGTGGCTTGGCCTTCTTGTGTTTGGGCAGGGTTGCCGGACCGAAGGATTCGTAATAGATATCATCAGTTGCCACACCCCAGGTTTCCAGTGCGGGTACCAGGCTCTCCATCATCGCCCTGGGGCCACAGATGTAGAACTGGTGGCGTTTCAGCTGCAGGGTGAGGCGCAGTCGATTGAGATCCACATGTCCCTGGTGCTGGTAGTCAACACCCTCCTCGTCATTCTCACCGGGCCGGCTATAGCAGACGTGCAGATGGAAGTTGGCGTGGGCCTGCTGCAATTTTTCCAGGTGCTCCTTCATGGCATGGTCAGCACTACTGCGTACCCCATAGAAGAGCCAGATCTCACGTGAACTACCACTGCCGAGAAGGGTATTGGCAATGCTCACCATGGGCGTGATGCCGATTCCGCCACCGACCAGCACGATGGGCAGAGGTTCTGCCTCCATCAAATAGAAATGACCGGAGGGTGCCTTAACAGAGAGCTTCATCCCCTCCTGTACATGATCGTGGAAGTAGTTGGAGGAGCAGCCAGGTGGCAGATCAGGTTGCTTGGCTGGCGGCGGAACTCGTTTGATACTGACCCGGTAATAGTCGGGCTGCGGGCTATCTGACAGGGAGTAACAGCGCACGACACTTTTGGTTTCGCCACTCACTGAATCGCTGATCTGGAGCTTGAAGGTGAGGAACTGGCCAGGCTTAAAAGAGGGCAGTGGCTGACCATCAACGGGGGTCAGATAGAAGGAGCAGATGGATTCTGCTGCATCCTCCATAACCCGGCGCTGGACAGTAAAGTCTTTGAAACCCTGCCAGGCAAGTGGTGTTTTTTCTGCCACTTCAGGCGAAACAATTGGGGCAATATTTGAAGTGGCGGGCTGCTGCTCAACACTCTCCTGTGGCTCGTTCATGCGAGCTTCCAGATCCCGGTATTGCCGCTTGCGGCGGCGGAACCCAATCAGTACAAAGACGATCACCTGTGCAGCTATTGCGGCAAATACAATTAATGTTAATGATCCAGTGCTCATCGCTATTGGTCAGTTGAGTCCGGCTATTAAAGATAGTTGAACCAAAATCTCTACTGCTCATCAAGATCAATGGGTTTCTCATGAAACACCTTCTTTCCTGTAAACATAGCAGAGACCAATCCGGATTTCTCACGCAACTCTGATACAACTACGCCTAAAAGGTGAAGCAGAACTGCACCCAATAGCACGTAGAAAGCATAAACATGTATGGTAATAAATGGTTTTCTGACACTACGCATCGTCTTGTAGCTATCTGGCTTCACATTTACTTTTGAATAGGGTTTGATCTCAGCTACTTTAGTTGGATCCTCTGCGACCCATTCAGCAATTGTCTGACCAAAAGGGGGGAAATAAATATCAGTTCCGGCAAGAACCAGGCCGGTAATAGCTTGTAGAGAGAGTAATAAAAACAGCAGTGCCACCATCAAGCGAGCAATAGGATTATGCCCTAAATAGTGGGGTGGCTTGCCTTTTTTTGTCTCCTCAACAAACTGGCTCAATGACTTTTTATAGGCTTCACCAAAAGGAAGGATCGAGGACCACCTTGCATAGCGGTTGCCTAAAAACCCCCAGATTATTCTCCAGCCAAGATTGAATGCAAACAGATATCCGATATAGACATGTATTGTTTTTAGAAGAATTTTTCCATCTGTTGTAAGGCCCAATGTTTTGCCGTTTAAGATAACCAATCCAATGCCAATCAGACCAATGACACACAACACATTTGTCCAGTGAAAGAGACGAACCATACGATCCCATACATGGTATTGCACCAATGATTCTGTGCTGCTTGTGGAATCATTCATCAGGCCAGCCCTTTATCTGCAAAATAGTGGTGTATCTTAATTAGTATCCCAATTCCTGCCGTATAGTGTAGTGCAGTGAACCTTAAATAAAGCTGAATATTCTCTAATGGCTTTTAATCCTCTATAAACTTTCTAGCGTGACTTAGCCTCAGGATCGGGTGGCTGTAAGGCCGTTTAATGCCGTTGTTTTATTAGAAATAATGGCCAATTTTATTCAGTTTCAATTCAGTTCACCTGCCTAGACTTGTAGGTAAGAGCTAATTGAACAATCAATACTCGACTAATTAACACTTAATGAGGTTGACATGAATATAAGACTAATCGGCGTTACCGCACTGCTATTTGCAGTACCGTTTTTCGCTCAAGCAAGCGCCGTATCAGAGCTGGAAGCCAAATATCAATCTCAGGGTGCTGGGTCATTCAGTGCAGCAGCAGGTGAGGCGCTGTGGACTAAAGAGTTTGTTGATGCCAAAAGCGGCAATAAGCGCAGCTGTCCTACCTGCCACACCGCCGACCTGACAAAGGAAGGCAAACATGCCCGCACCGGCAAGGTTATTAAACCGATGGCACCTTCTATTAATCCACAACGCCTTACAGAGGTGAAAAAGATCAAGAAATGGTTTGTCCGCAACTGCAAATGGACTTTGGGACGTGAGTGCACAGCCCAGGAAAAAGGCGATCTCCTTGCCTTCCTTAAAGCACTTTAACCATCTATTTCACAAATATGAGGTGTACCATGAAACGCAAACTACTGACAGTGTCCCTATTAGTGCTATCAACAGCCATGCTTGGTATGAGTAGCGCTGCCTTCTGCGCTGAGACTGATCAAGGCAAGGGTGGCTTCTTAAGCCGTTGGTTTGGTGGAAGCAAACCCGGCGTGGCACCGGTTGAAAACCCACAGTATCTGGAAGAGTGTGGTAGCTGCCACTTCCCTTATCAACCAGGCCTTCTACCTGCACGCTCCTGGACAAAAGTAATGGCAACCCTGGATAACCATTTTGGGGAGAATGCAGAGCTTCCTGCTGAAGATGCCAATATAATCAAAGACTATCTACTGAAAAACTCCGCTGATGGTTCAAACTATAAGCGTTCGGTTAAGATCATGAAATCACTACGCGCAAACGATGCTCCACTGCGTGTTAGTGAAACGCCCTATTTTCTTAAGAAGCATGATGAGCTAACCCCAAAGATGGTGCTGAATAATCCAAAAGTAGGGTCATTCAGCAACTGTAGCGCCTGTCATACTCAAGCAGCCAAAGGCTCTTTCAGTGAAAAAGAGATCCTGATACCTAACTTTGGCGCCTGGGAAGACGACTAATACCAGCATCTAAACTCAACCACAAAAGAAAAGTCTACCTACTGTGTGTTTTGATTACCTTTTAGATAAATGCCAAGGACGGCTATCCAAAAGCAACTACAACCAAATCAATATTAGGCTATCTTCAATTAAAGGGGTTTGAATTTTGTTTTACACTCAATCCATTATGAAAAGCATTAGCAATATTATTATTTTGGTTTCCATGCTCTACGCTGGTAGTGCCTATTCCAGTGATCATGTAGAGGCACGCACATTGGTTGAATCAGGTGCCATTCTTCCATTAGAGGTAATCCTTAATCAGGCAAAAACAGATCATCCCGGGCGTATTCTGGAAGTATCACTTGATCATGAAAAAGAGGGCTATGTATATGAACTCGAACTGGTCGATGAAAAGGGACGGGTGTGGGAGCTGGAGTATGATGCTGCAACAGGCAAGCTCCTGGAAAAAGAGAGAGAGGATGATTAAGCCATGCGCTTACTATTGGTAGAAGATGATAAAGACCTAGCTGAATATCTGATCAAAGACCTAAGTCAGCATGGTTTTGCAGTCGATCATGCTGATAACGGGGTAGATGCTGAATACATGGGGAATCTGGAGCCTTACGATGTCGTTATTCTGGATCTCGGCCTACCTCAACGTTCTGGATTGGAAGTACTCAAAAACTGGCGGCAGGGAAAAAACCGAATGCCAGTGATTATCCTAACCGCACGAGACACCTGGCATGAGAAGGTTGATGGTTTTAAAGCCGGAGCCGATGACTATCTCACTAAGCCTTTCCATGCTGAAGAGTTAATCGTTCGCATACAGGCTCTAATTCGCCGTAGTCACGACATGGCGGGAGAGGCCATTCAGAGCAGCGGGCTAACTCTGGACGAAGACCGGCAACAGGTAGTACTGCCAGATGGCAACACACTGGATCTAACAGGCACTGAATTCCGTCTGCTGCGCTGTTTTATGCTCCATCCTGGGCAGATACTCTCCAAAACACGTCTCACCGAACATGTTTATGATCAGGATTTTGATCGTGACAGCAATCTCATCGAGGTTTACGTACGTCGCCTGCGAGATAAGCTGGGGCGTGGACACATCACCACCAAACGCGGCCAAGGTTATATCTTCACAGATCAAGAGATATGAACTCACTTCAACAACGATTAAAGTGGGGACTAACACTGAGTCTGATGCTATTGATGGCACTTCTGTGGTGGGCAGGCAGCCTGGCAGTACGCGAGTTGGGAGAAGATCTGATTGGCTCTCGTCTGGAGCATGATGCAGAAAGCCTACTGACCGCCCTGACCTTCAGCAGCGAGGATCAACCCCAAATAAGCTGGAAACGCATCAACCCCATCTATAACCAGCCTTTCTCCGGGCACTATTACGTCATTCATCTGGATAACAAATCATCCCACAACTCACGCTCACTGTGGGACCAAACACTTGAAGTCCCTCATCTAAAAGCGGGAGAGATACAGCAATGGTATGCCAGTGGGCCATCGGGGCAAAAACTGCTGGTATGGGCAAAATATTTTGAGAAGCAAAACCATAGTTTTACGCTGGCAGTAGCTGAAGATTTAACACCATTGGAGAGCCATCTATCGCTCTTCCAGTGGACCTTTGCCGCTCTCTCTCTGGCTGTACTGTTTATTCTGCTGCTGGTTCAAAAACAGGTAATCAACAAATCCTTTCAACGGCTGGACGCAGTCCGTGCTGATATCCAGCATTTGGAACAGGGGGAAATTGGAAGCCTATCTGAGGATGTGCCCGATGAGGTTCTACCTTTGGTGCAGGAGTTCAACCGTCTGCTTGAGCTGCTTGCCCAACGCCTTGAACGGTCACGCAACTCCCTCGGCAACCTGGCTCATGCATTGAAGGGGCCTCTCAATCTATTGGTACAAAGCCTGGATAGTCCAGCATTGAGCAATCACACAGATCTACGCTCACAAGCACAAACCCAGACCCAACGTATCCACCAACTAATGGAACGGGAACTAAAACGGGCCCGCCTGGCAGGCAGCGGCAGCCCAGGCCAACGCTTCAAAGCACAGCAGGAGCTGCCCGACCTGGTGAGCGTGCTCAAACAGGTGCATGCCAAACAGGCGCTGGACATTGAGTTACAGATTGCCACAGACACCCCCGCCTTTGGAGATCGGGAAGATATGCTGGAGCTGATTGGCAACCTTCTGGATAACGCCTGTAAATGGGCAGAATCCAAGGTGTTATGCCGCATCTCTGGCAATAGCATAATCCATATTTCCGTCGACGATGACGGGCCAGGCCGGTCTGAGCAAGAGTTAGAGCAACTGGCCCAGCGCGGTATTAAGCTGGATGAAACAGTGGAAGGACACGGCTTGGGACTCTCAATTGCCAAAGATATTGTCAAGCTCTACAACGGACAGATGCAATTTAAGCATTCTCAAGATCTGTGCGGCTTGCATGTTGGGATTACATTGGAAATCTGATCTAGAATTACCTTATATCTACAAAGATTATTAACACATTTATGGATCTAAGGTTTTCAATCAAGAAAGCATGGTTTGGCCTCATTCTTTTAATGAGCATACTCCCCATGTCAGCTCTGCAGTTATGGGGAAGCTATAAATATTATAATCTGCAGTTAGAGCATGCGCTGGAACGCGAAGAATTTTACCGTGAGCTGAGCCTTGACCATATTGAACAGGCAATCATGCGCCTGGTCACCCTGCTTGAGAATAAAAGCGACCCTATTGCCGATATCCTGATACATCAGCAGAACCAGCAGAGGTTAGATAACTTACTTGCTAAAGTGATTGAGCGTGAGTCCAGCGTGCATGGTTTGCTCATCATCAAAACAGATGGCAGCATCATTACGGGTTTGGAAAACCATGATCCTGGCCCAGGTCTTCCACCCATTCGCCCAGGTTTGCTTGCACACTGGCAACCCTCTAATAAAAAAGCAGCTAGCCAGCTCATCACCCCATTAAATAAAGAGTACCATATTGGACCCATTGAGATGCATCCGGAAGGTGTCTTCTTAACAATGGCAGTACCTGTTGGGCCTATCAAGCAACCCGTCGCCATACTGCTCTCATATATCGATGCCAGTAGTCTTTGGGCTAATCTTAAAGGGCATTTGTCTGAATATGGGTTAACAACATACCTCATAAACAAGCAGGGGATTCTGCTTAACTCTGTTTCTGGCAGTGGTTATAGCATTGGCCAATCCCTGGAAGCACTATTGCCAGCACAGGCGCTCATAACGGGAAATAAGTTACCACACACAAAAATCTATCGTGGCATTATGGGGAAACCTGTATTTGGCTCAGTATCAACACTTCCAGGAATGAACTGGGGTATTGTTACCGAAGTCGAGCAAGAGCATCTGGTATCACCCATTCATACCACACTCATAAAACTCACGTTCGTCGCCAGTGCCGTTATTCTTTTTCTTGTGTGGCTGGGCCACTTCCTAACCAACCGCCTTATAAAACCAATTACCTCCATATCAGAAGATTTCAAGCGCATTGCAAAACAAGATTATAGCCCCTGCACCATCTCATCTAGCTTTGAAGAATTACAATCACTGGTGGTTGGTTTTAATAGCATGGTTGCCGAGATTGATGAATCTCAGCATGATCTTCGCCAGGCTGCCGTTGTCTTTAGCAGCTCATTGGATGGCATTGTCATCACTGACACGACAAGAAACATTGTGGCGGTCAACAAAGCCCTCACCAACATTACGGGATACAGTGAACACGAAGTATTAGGAAAGAACCCATCCATCTTTAAGTCCAATCGTCACGATAAAGCCTTCTACAGAGCTATGTGGAAAACAGTTGGTGAAACTGGCCAGTGGCGTGGAGAGATATGGAATAGACGAAAGAATGGAGAGGATTTTCCAACGCTGCTTACAATCAAGGCAGTCAAAGATCACAACAACTGCATCAGTCACCATGTAGGTATCATCACAGACATTAGCACCATTAAAGAGACTGAATACAAACTCTCCCATCTCGCCCATCACGATCCATTAACCGAATTACCAAATCGTTTGTTGCTGAATTCACGCCTGGAACGTGCCTTGCAGCACGCCAAACGTGAAGAGAGTCAGGTAGGCATATTGTTTTTGGATCTTGATCGGTTTAAAAACATCAATGACTCTATGGGGCATACACAAGGTGATCAGCTTTTAAAATTAGTTGCCTCTCGCCTGGCAGAAGGAATGCGTGCAGAAGACACTATTGCCCGACTCGGTGGAGATGAGTTTGTAATATTAGCTGAAGAGCTGGGAGATACGCAGGGCATCATTAAAGTTGCAAAAAATATCCTTAATCTTTTTAAACAACCTTTTTACATTCATGAGCAGGAGATATTTATTGAAGCCAGCATTGGCATCAGCATTTACCCAAAGGATGGCAAAAATACAGATACGTTACTGCGAAATGCTGATGCCGCCATGTATCGAGCCAAAGAGAGAGGCCGTAATAACTATCAGTTCTATACTAAAGAGCTAACTGCCAAAGCATATGAACGCCTTACACTCGAAACCGATCTGCGTCGAGCATTAGAACGAGATGAATTTGAACTCCATTACCAGCCACAGTTCGAGCTTAAAGGTAACACGCTAATTGGCGCTGAAGCATTGATCCGTTGGAACCACCCAGAGCACGGCCTGGTTTCACCCGTATCATTTATTCCTGTAGCCGAAGAAACCGGGCTTATTGTTCCCATTGGGGAATGGGTATTGCACTCAGCCTGTATGCAACACCAGGCATGGCTTAAAGCCGGATATTCTCCTGTCAAAATTGCAGTTAACCTGTCGGCTCGTCAATTTAACAAGCCAGGACTGGTTGAAACGATCAGCAATATTTTGGAAGAGGCGGCCATGGATTCAATTTACCTGGAGCTTGAACTAACTGAAAGCATCATCATGAACGATGTAGAATCTACGATAAAAATACTCAATGAACTACATTGGATGGGGCTTGAGATATCTATCGATGATTTTGGCACCGGTTATTCATCACTAAGCTACCTAAAACGGTTTCCAATTGATCGCCTAAAAATTGATCAATCCTTTGTCTACGACATTACAACAAACCCAAGTGATGCTGAATTAGTTACTGCCATTATTACACTTGCACGTAGTATGAAATTAAGAGTACTTGCAGAAGGTGTAGAGACTGAGGCTCAGGCACACTATTTAAAAGAACAGGGATGTGATGAGGTGCAGGGCTATTACTATAGCCGCCCCATACCTGCAAAAGAGTTAACACGCTTCCTTTGCAAAGAATAGGTTTGTAGCCATTTGAAATAGCCACCCATCACTTGTTGTTAAAATGAAATGCACTAAAAGATACGGGGATACAGCTTCAGAGTTATTGCAGGATTACTATTGGCTTTGTTGGCACAGCGGCCAGTTTTTATTATGAGTGGCTATATCCTTAATATATTGAGTCAACTCATCGTAATCAGACTCAAGTAATTCCATATACTCTAGCCCAACATGGTAACAATCACTTGAGACTCGCCGAAGCTGGAATATTCGACAATGCGTACTAACTTCAACAATTCTACCTTCCTGAGGGAGCCTTAATTTAATATCAACCTCGGCAGGCTGACTTTTATCAGACATTCGCTGATTCACCGTCAATTGCTCAAACGTATCCCTGCCTGTAGCAAACAACAGTCCTATTTGAGAGATATTTTTGGTCAGGGCATTAAACACCAAACCACACTCAGCCTTAACCTCTACAGGCAGGCTGGCGTCAATACGAGGAAACCTCCTCCTTGTTTTAATGTTTGGCTGATTCATCGGCATGCCACACCATTTCTGACTTCTCTACAATTCTGCTTAAATATTATTCTTTAACTAAAGACCAAAAACCACTGAAAGTACACGAACTTTTATTACAATCGTAGTTAAAAACTAAAAATTTTCCATAATTTATTTGAAAATAGCTCAATTTTTAAGCTGAAATTGCCGGTTTCATCTCAAATTTGTAGCTTTATCACTATATTTTCACGCCTACGTATAGAAAAACAGAGCATATATTCCATCAGCAAAGCTGCTGAAAAACAGCGGCTAATGCTGGCAACAAGGACAATAAAAGCTGGAGCGCTGAGCTATAACTCTTCGCACAATTAGATGCCCGCAGTTCAGGCAGGGCATATTTTCACGACCATAAACTTGAAGCTTTTGCGCAAAATACCCTGCGCTTCCATCTTCATGTTGGAAATCTTTTAGCGTGGTGCCACCTTGAGCTATCGCCTCCTGCAGCACCCGTTTAATCTCTTCGGCAAGATGCATATAGCGTTTTAGCCCAATGCGATGACTTGACCGAACCGGATTGATGCCTGCACGAAATAGCGATTCACTGGCATAAATATTACCCACGCCAACAACCACTTTGCTATCCATAATAAAGTTTTTTACAACGACCTTACGTTTACGTGATATACGATATAGATAATGACCATCAAATTCATTGCTCAACGGCTCAGGCCCAAGATGTTGGATGAGTTTATGTTTGGCTGGATCAGCTGTTGTCCAAAGCCAAGCGCCAAATCGTCGCGGATCCCGTAACCGCAAACATTTTTTACCCAACACAAGATCAATATGATCATGTGGCCCGGGCTGGGAATTTGCGGACAAAATACGCAAACTACCTGACATACCCAAATGAATAATAATGGTGCCTTGAGTTAGCCGTAAAAAAAGGTATTTTGCCCGGCGCTCAACAGCTAATATCTGCTGCCCTGGCAAGCATTTTTTTAGTTTTAGAGGAACAGGCCAACGCAAACGTGACTGTCGGATAATAATGCTTTGAATAGTTTTACCCAGCAGGTGAGGCTCTATACCACATCGGGTCGTTTCAACTTCAGGTAGTTCAGGCATTATGGAGCCGGCATTTGATCTTTACGAATAAAGTCATCTGCTTGTGCCATCAGATGATGATGGTAACTATTGTTTATTAAATGCAATTGATCATCAATACGTACGTAACGTCTAAATTGAATAGATTCGTTACCCCCTATATCCAGCTTTACATCATTAAGCTGTAGGTGAATAGGTGCAGGGTCAAGGCCAAACTCTGCCAATCGCTCTTTAGGTATTGAAAACTGACTGAAACTTCGGGTTGTAGTTATATCCAGTAGCTGCCTGATACGCTGTTCATCTGCTGGTTTTTTATAGGGACTTGTCATCAGCCAGCTACCCTGCTGTTTTTCCATAACCAGATCCCGGCCGCGACTGTCACTGATGCGGATAAAACTAACCTCTTCAGGTTTGAGACTAGTCAGCGGAGTTTTAGCAGCCGTTTGCTCTATACCTGGCTCAAAATATACAGCCGATGCCAACAGCACAACCAGCACAAATAGCCCCAGATTCACGCCCTTGCGATTCATGCTGTGACTACCTTCGCTGCCTGCGCCACCAAATCAGCGCTCCCGTAGCTATGAGTCCCAAAGGCAGCACAACTAAAAAACCAAAACCAATCACAATTGTTGCAGTATGTGAAAGGTCAAGACTCAGATCCGGTGCTGTTTTAGCTGGGATATTGAGCATGCTTTCTTCACGGGTTAACCAGCGCACCAGATTTAAGCCAAGATTAAGATTGCCACCATTACCCAAGTAAGCATTTGATAGAAAATCACCATCACCAACCACAAGAATGCGCTGCTGGCGTGTAGTGGCTTTTTCGACAACCTCACGAACCAGCGCCACACCAATATGCAGTGGCCCAGCCTGCTCACCCAATAACCGATCACGACTGACCTCACCTTTTATTGGGCCAGTTTCATTCCAGGTGCGCGGCAATGTAGTCAGTAGAGGCGTTGCCTCCCATTGAGTTTTGATGATATTAATTGCCACAGCATGTGGGTAGATTGTCAGCAGATCAAATCCTTTAGTCGCCAGATGATGCTGTGGGTATTCTGGCACCAGTGCCACTGCCGGATCTTGGATATTCATACTGCTGGCATTGGCATCCACTATGGTTCCTGGCAAAAACTGAATACCCAGCACTTTTGCCAATGGATCTAACCCATGCTGTCCGCCAGGATCTGATAACCAAAGTAGATTACCACCTTGCGCAACATAACCCGCTATCTGCTCAACCTCACTGGGCAGATAGTCAACCCTTGGTGAAGCAATAATCAATAAACCGGTGTTACCCGGTATCTCTGAAGCTGTAACAATATCCAGCGGGTGTAGCTGAAAGCCTTTGCTCTTCAGCTCCCTGCCAAAGTCACCCAGATCATAATTAGCAGCCCCCGCCAAGTTACGTTCACCATGCCCCACAATAGGTACAAGCCAGTGCGTCTTCTTTTGCACCAAACGCTGAATAGCATTACTTAGTGCCTGTTCAGAAATTTGGCGCAATGTCTCACTACGCCCTTCATACTCCAACAGCAACTCACCTGCCAATGTAATACCAAGTTGGCGTACTTGCTCTGGGTGACGCTCAGGATTAATAAAGATCAATTCAACATCAGGCTTGTAGCGCTGATAGCGTTCAATAATCTCACGGACTCCCTGTCGCAAAACCGGATTCTCAGGGGCAAAACTGGTGATTCGCAGTGGAGCATCGAGCCGCGCCAGCATCTGCTGGCTCGTTTCAGAGAGGGTATTGCGCGCACCTGCGCTCCAATCCCACTGAGCATCATAGCGTAGGCTGAGCCAGGCAATCAGCCCCACTGCTACTATCAATAGAATATGAAAGATCAGGCTTTCCAGACGCTTGATTATTCTCTGCATCGCTTATGGCCTGTTACGCAATGAATCAATCCTGCGAATGGAAAGAGTCAAACAGAGCACAATACACAGCATAAAGTAGATCAGGTCACTGCTGCGCACCAGGCCACTTAGCAGATGATCAAAATGGGTAGGCATCGCAATCCAGTCAAACAATGCACTCCCCTTACCTTCCGCACCCGTTGCCAGGTTGATCAGCCAGAGAAATAACAGAAGACCATAGCTACCCACTGCTGCCACACCAGGTTGCGCAGATAGTGTAGACATATACAGCCCAACAGCTGCTGCTGCTGCAAGCACCAAACTCAGCCCAAGCAACCCAGCGGCCAATCGACCTAAATCAAGTTCACCACCTGCTAGCAGTGAAAGCACCATCGCTGTACTAATCAATAGGATAATACCCAACATCCCCAATAGCCCAAGATACTTCCCCAGCACAATCCGAAAGATGGATACCGGAGCAGAGAGCAGCAGGTTAAAAGTGCCGCTACGCAACTCTTCACTGATCAAACGCATAGAGAGCAATGGAATCAGTAGCAGGGTAATAATGGCAACATTGCCAAACAGGGGCACAACAATCAGATCTGTCAATCCTGGCGCATTCTCCATACCTACAAGACGCGGCTGAAGACGTCCAAAATTCTCCAACTGCACAAGGAACAGCCAGGCGAGAATAAACTGCATCACCGCCAGCAGGCTCCAAGCCAGCGGGGAGAGAAATAGACTACGTAACTCACGTGCAGCAATCGTCAAAATCATATTGCACCCTGCTCCCCTGTAGTAATGCGAACAAATACCTGCTCCAGCCCTGGCTGCTCTGAAATGAATTCCTCCAATCCCCAGCCAGTTTGCACTAATTGTTCACTCAACTTGCTGGCACTGCCCGTATCTGCATTCTCCAGGTGCAGCCGGTAGTGGCCATCTGCCAATTGATCTGCGTGACTGATTCCTGGCAGAGCAGTAAAAGAGTCCAGTTTTGGTGGTTTTGCCAATCGGATGAGAAAGCAGTTACCTGCCTGATGAGCATCCTGTTGCAAGCTGGCAGCATATGCCTGCTCACCCCGATGCAGGATTAGGACACGGCTACAGGTGGCCTGCACCTCCGGCAGAATGTGCGTTGAGAGGATCACCCCCCGCTCACTCCCCAGATCACAAATCAGGCTACGGATTTCACGAATCTGAATGGGATCCAACCCAACAGTCGGCTCATCCAGAATCACCACTGTCGGATTATGCACAATGGCCTGCGCTATACCCACGCGCTGCTGATAGCCCTTGGAGAGATTACCAATAAGACGAAGGCCCACCTCACTCAATCCACAACGTTGCTTGGCCTCACTGAGAGCCTTATCCATCACATCATTGGAAACACAATGCAGCCGGGCACAATATCGCAGATATTCATCCACAGTCAGTTCAGGATAGAGCGGTGGATTTTCCGGCAGATACCCCAACACCGATTTAGCTTGGATGGGATCAGATTGCAGGTCGACACCATCAATCCAAACGCTGCCTTCACTGGGGGCAAGATTACCCGCAATCATGCGAAGCGTGCTGCTCTTGCCAGCCCCATTAGGGCCAAGCAACCCCAGCACCTCACCCGGATAGAGTTCAAAGCTGAGATTCTGCACAGCACAGTGGTCACCGTAGTAGCGATACAAACCTTCAGTTTTTATCAGCGGTTTCATAAAAGAGAAAATACAGGGTTAGGTAGGTAAGCAGCAAGCCGGATATTACTTTTATCAAAAAGTCACAATTGATCATGGCTCTAGCCATCTATATAGAGCAAGCGGCCTAATGAAAGCAAAATAAATTTAATTTAATTGGCAAAGCTCCCCTGATCTCTGCTCATATATTCTCAAAAAACATGGCCATCAAAGCCTGCTTTGATCTTTATTTAGCAAGGATCACACTAGCTTTATCCATCAAATTATCAGCCTGTTACTGGTGTGAACAGGATATTGCAGGCTTCATTTCCATGTCATTACAGCAACATTTTTCTGGCATAGGCAGCATGCTTTGACAGCATAACAACATTAGTGCTTACGTATTGACAGCCGGTCATTTATGGCTGAAAATAACCATAAGTTTTCTAAATATTCTTTTATCTAATCATTTATCTTTACTTATGGAGTTACCACTATGAAAAAACTAATTCATACTTCTCTGATCGCACTGGCTCTCACATCAGGAATCGCTAACGCAAATAGTTCACTTAACGATGAAGCTATTATTGCTCAAGACAAGCTATCCTATGCCTGTAAAGTCATGCTGGGACGTGGTTCAAGCATGTTCTGCGGCGATGAAGCGATGGCACAGACATACGCCAAAGCAGCCATTACTGATTTAGCATATGCCGACAAAGGCTCTTATGCATGTAACACCATGGCAGCACGTGGCTCTGAGATGTTCTGCGAAAAAGGGAAGAACACAGACCTCTCAAACATAAGCAACAATTAAGTGCATAAAAAGTCATTGCCACCCAACAATGGGTGGCAATGACAGATCACTGATACAAGCAGTTTCTCACCAGCCCGCTACATAACAGGGCGATCCCATCTGCAATCAATCCTAAACCTTGGGTTTTTAACTCCATTTTTTACCCCGAGGCACGTAGAATAAGCTGCATGAAGAGCTTATTTCTATCAATAACGCTATTGCTCACCACGGCTGCATCCGCTATAGCTGAGACTACACACGTAGCAACAGCAAGTAATTTCAGCCAGCCACTACAACTTTTAGTCCAATCCTTCGAAGAGAAAAGCAGCCACAAAGTACGCATCAGCGCTGCTTCCACTGGCAAGCTCTACGCCCAAATCAAACATGGCGCTCCTTACCATATCTTTCTTGCCGCTGATCAAAAGCGACCTGAAAAACTGGAGCGGGAAGGCTTTGTTGTAAACGGCAGTCGTTTTACCTATGCAGTGGGCCAGCTAGCCTTATGGGCTCCTCAGCAACAATTTACGGGTGAAGCTAAATTGCTGATTAGCCAAGCCAATATCCGGCGATTCTCAATTGCCAATCCCAAAACTGCACCCTACGGCATGGCCGCCCGCCAAACATTGAAAGCACTGGACTTGTGGGAACAGTTGCAAGGGCGATTAGTACGAGGGGAGAATATTGCACAAACATACCAATTCATTGCCAGCGGCGCGGCAGGGATAGGGTTTGTGGCACGCTCACAACTCACTGAAGAAGCCAGATCTAAAGGGTTCCACTGGGTTGTACCACAGGATCTCCACGACCCTATCCGTCAGGATGCAGTATTACTCAAGCGCGGAGCAAACAACCCAGCCGCCAAGGCTTTTCATGCTTTTTTGCGCTCAGATAGTGCAAAAGCGCTGATCAGTTCACTGGGCTACGGGCTGGACGACAATTGATGGAATCAGCAGACATCACTGCCCTGTGGGTCACCCTGCGGTTGGCACTAACCACCACCCTCATCCTCTTGCTGTTGGGCACACCTCTGGCCTGGTGGTTATCACAAACCCATTCGCGCATTAAAACTGTAATAGAGACATTAGTGGCACTACCCTTGGTACTGCCGCCCACAGTATTGGGTTTCTATCTGCTGATTGCACTGGCACCGGGTGGCATCATTGGCAGCATGAGCGCACAGGGGCTGGCCTTCAGCTTTACCGGGCTGGTGATCGGCTCAGTACTCTACTCCCTGCCCTTTGTGGTTCAGCCCCTGCAAAATGCCTTTGGCGGCATCAACCCTCTTCACCTGGAGGCTGCCAGCACCCTGCGTGCATCACCACTGGATCGATTCTTCTCCATTGTCCTACCCCTCTCCCGCCCCGGCTTTATTACCGCAGCCACCCTGGGTTTTGCCCACACCATAGGGGAGTTTGGCGTAGTACTCATGATTGGCGGCAATATCCCAGGCGAGACCCAGGTACTCTCCATCGCCATCTACGACCATGTCGAAGCACTGGAGTATGCCCAGGCCCATTGGCTCTCCGGCGGTCTGCTGCTGTTCTCTTTTATTATCCTGTTCCTGGTCTATCGCCAGAACAGTCGCTGGTCTCACTCATGAGCGGCATAGAGTTCAACTTTGAACTGGCACAGGATGGCTTTCAATTGAATGCCGAGGCACGGTTGCCTGGCACAGGGATTACAGCGCTGTTTGGCGCATCAGGTTCTGGCAAGACCAGCCTGCTGCGTTGTATCGCCGGGCTGGAACGGGCTGGCAAAGGCCATATAGAGATCAACGGTGAGCGCTGGCAGGATAGTGCCAAAGGGCTATTTGTCCCACCTCACCAGCGTGCTCTGAGCTATGTTTTTCAAGAGGCTGCCCTGTTTCCGCACCTGCGGGTAAAAGCCAATCTGGAGTATGGTTGGCGACGCACTTCCACCACTGAACAAAAGGGCGAGCTTAACCATATCTGCGATATTCTCGGCATTGGTGGGCTATTGCAGCGCTATCCACACCAACTCTCCGGGGGCGAAAAACAACGGGTCGCAGTGGGACGGGCGTTACTCAACAGCCCACAACTGCTATTGATGGATGAGCCCATGGCTGCACTAGATCGACCACGTAAGGCAGAGATCATGCCCTATCTGGAACGGCTACATGCTGAGGCGGATATCCCAATCCTCTATGTGACGCACGATCTGGAAGAGCTGGCCCGTATCGCTGACCATCTGGCACTGATTGAAAATGGTCGCATCCTGAGACAGGGGCCACTGGCGGAGATGTTTGCCAGCATCGATCTACCCATCGCCCACGATGAAGATGCCGGAGCCATCATCAAAACCCAGATTACTCAGCATGACGATGAGTACCATCTGACCCACCTCCAGTTTTGCGGTGGGGAGATCCTGGTCAGCCGTATTGAACGTGCAGTGGGGGAACCGCTGAATATCCGCATCCATGCCCGCGATGTCAGCCTGGCACTGCAACCGCCAGGGGAAAGCAGCATTCTCAATGCAGTTCAGGCAACTGTCACCGAGATGGTAGACCAGGGAGCTGGACGCATCATGGTGCGCCTGGATGCCGGAGGCACACCATTGTTGGCACGCATCACTCACAAATCCCAGTCCCGACTTGGACTTGAAGTAGGTATGCCCGTTTATGCCCAGATCAAAAGCGTCGCCGTAAGCATCTAAATTGAAATCAATGAAACTGATTGGCATCGACACCGGCGGCACCTTCACTGATTTTGTGCTGTTTGATCAAGGCCAGTTGCAGATACACAAGATACTCTCCACACCCCATGCACCTGAAGAGGCCATTTTACAGGGCATTGCTGACCTTGGATTAGATTCTGCCGAACTGAAGGTAGTACACGGCTCTACCGTTGCCACCAATGCCGCACTGGAAGGCAAAGGAGTACGCACCGCCTACATCACCAACCACGGCCTTGCCGACCTGCTAACCATTGGTCGCCAGGCCCGTGACGAGCTGTATAACCTGCACCCCAAACCTAAACCCCCACCTGTACCACAAGAGCTCTGCCTTGAAACCAATGGACGATTGGCGGCTGATGGCTCGGTTATCACCGCCCTCACAGAACAGGATCTTGATGACCTAAGTACGGCTTTAACAGCGCTTCATCCGGAGGCAGTGGCCGTCAACCTGCTCTTCTCCTATCTGGATGACCGTTTTGAACAGGCCATCAAAGCCATCATCCCGGATGACATTTTTTGTTCCCTCTCATCAGAGGTGCTGCCCGAGATAAAAGAGTACGAGCGTGGCATGGCAACCTGGCTGAATGCCTGGGTTGGGCCGCTTGTTGAAGGATACCTGAAGCGGCTCTCAACCAATCTGCCAGGAGCAAAAGTAGCCGTAATGCAAAGCTCTGGCGAGACCATTGCTGCAGATCAGGCGGCTACTCAGGCCGTGCGCATGTTGCTGTCTGGGCCAGCGGGCGGCTTGGTGGGCGCCCGTTTTGTAGGCGAGGCATCAGGCTGTAGCCAGCTGCTCTCATTTGATATGGGCGGCACCTCCACTGATGTAGCTCTAATTGATGGTGCTCCCCGCCTTACCAACGAAGGCCGCATTGGCCGCTACCCCGTCGCAGTACCGATGGTGGATATGCATACCATTGGCGCTGGCGGCGGCTCTATCGCCTCTATTGACGCAGGTGGCATGCTACAAGTCGGGCCTGAATCTGCTGGGGCAGCCCCTGGCCCAGCCTGTTACGGTCAGGGTGGCACACTCCCCACAGTGACTGATGCCAATCTAATATTGGGCAGACTAAGAGCTGATGCCTTTCTTGGTGGCCATATGCAACTGGATGCATCAGCAGCACACCGTGCTATTGCCCCACTGGCTGCTCAAATGGATACCAGCCATGAAGCAGCAGCAGAGGGCATTATCCAGGTGGCCAATGAGCATATGACCCGAGCATTGAGGGTCATCTCAGTGCAAAGAGGTGTAGACCCAAGAGGTTTTACCTTAGCCTCCTTTGGTGGCGCAGGTGGATTGCACGTCTGCGCGCTGGCTGAAGCCTTGGGCATGCAGCAGGCACTGGTGCCAATCCACGCCGGTGTCTTATCCGCTTTAGGCATGTTGGCAACTCAACCTGGACGCCAACTGTCACGCACCCATTCAGGGCTGCTTTTAGAGATGGATCACAGCAAACTGAAGCAAGCATTTGATGAGCTGGCAGCTGAAGGAATCACAGCCCTTCTTGCTGAGGGCATTCCCATTGAAAGCATCAAACAGCACTATTCAGCTGACCTGCGCTACCGTGGGCAATCCTATACACTTAATGTAGCTTGGGGCTCTGCTACAGAGGTTATAGATGGTTTTGAAAATCAACATGAAAAGCGTTATGGCCATCGCATGGCTGTTCCAGTTGAGCTGGTCAATTTGCGGGTAGCACTACATGGCCCAGCAACTAATATTCAACTGGCACCTCCTGATCAGAAGTGCACTGGTACAGCCTCCAGCCATGGAAAATTCTATGGCATCGCTGATGAGGTACCCATCTATACCCGGGATAATCTGATACCCAATCAACCAATCTCCGGGCCTGCCTTAATTACAGAGAGAGTGGCAACAACCTGGCTGGCACCCGGCTGGGTATCTCAGCAAGACAACGTGGGCAATCTGCTATTAACTAACCAAGGTACTTGAGATAAAAGATTGGTGACTGCTAGTTACAAAAATCTCACTAATAACCGCGCTATCCAACCCGGTAAATTTTATCTTCTCCCACTGCTGGGATTCATAAGCTAGCACACAGGAGATTGCCTCCCCCATAGGTCCCTCATGCGTCAGGATGGCATCTTTGATTTCATCCGAAACAGGCAGCTCCTGCATTATCTCTTCCATCGGACTACTTAACAGAAGATCCAAAGTGGATAGCAGACCGGCAGAATAAGCAGCCTGAGCATCACCACGATGGCTACGTTGAATCAGCTGCTCACACATGCAGGCACGAACCAAGGCGCTATAGAGTAGCTCCTGTGGCTTATCGCCCACCTGTGATAAAACAATAAGATTCGCCCAAGTGCGTAATTGCTGTAACCCGAGATAAACCACCGCTTCCCCAATGCGATCAAGCTTGCGAGGTAGCGCCACAGCAGCTGAATTAATATGACGCAGAATCTTGTAACTCAGTGCTGCATCCTGCGCAATCAGTCGCTCTAACTTATCAACCGTAATTTTTGGGTCATTCAAGCTGGCCAGCAGCTGCAGAATAATCAGCTGGTTTTCCTCCAGCCTTTTACCCTTAATAACCTGAGGGCGCGAGAAGTAGTAACCCTGAAAGTAATCAAATCCCAGATCAAGATAGAGCTGGTGCTCCTCCTGCGTCTCAATCTTTTCTGCCAGTAGCTTTACGTTATGTTTCCGTAACTGCCGCACCAGCTCTTCAACACGTTGGGAATCTACTGCTGGCACTTCAACCTTGATGATGCTGACATAGGGCAGCAAAGGATCCCAATGTGGCTCAAACTCATAATCATCCAATGCAATACAGTAGCCATCGGCAGCAAGCTTCGCCACAATGTCCACCAACTGTTGGTCTACCTCTATATCTTCCAGTATCTCTAATACAATCTGGTCTTTTTCAAAGGGGATGTGAGGTTCATCTGTGAAAAAACTACGGGTGAGGTTAATAAAGGCAAGGTGCGGACCGACAATATTTTCAAGGCCAATCTCCATAAAGGCATTTAGCATGACACGGGATGAAGCCATCTCACCATCTGTCACATTGACGCTACCAGAATCATTTTCCCTATAGAGCAGCTCATAGGCGTAGGTAGCCATCTTCCTGTCAAAAATCGCTTGTCTACCAATAAAGATATTCTGCACTTTGTTTCCAAGCCTATTTTAGAGAAAAACCATTGCCAACAGTCACATAGAGACAATGATAGAGATCATGCTGTTCTGCTCCCCTATATCAGTATAGTGACAATAAATAAGAAATGCTGGGCATAAAAAAACCCGCCATTGGCGGGTTCTCTTTTATGCAGCAAAGCAAGGTTACTATTTAATCTTGGCCTCTTTGTACATCACATATTTGCGGATGGTGGGATCAAATTTCTTGATCTCCATCTTGGCAGGCATGGTACGTTTGTTCTTTGTGGTGGTGTAGAAGTGACCGGTGCCGGCACTGGATACGAGTCTGATTTTGTCACGCATGATGAGGCTCCTTAAACTTTCTCGCCACGGGCGCGCAGATCTGTAAGGATCGCGTCTATCCCTTTTTTATCGATAATGCGCATGCCGTTAGCAGATACACGCAGGCGAACCCAACGGTTCTCACTCTCCACCCAAAAACGGTGGTGGTGAAGGTTTGGCAGAAAACGCCGTCTGGTCCTGTTTTTGGCATGGGAGACGTTGTTCCCAGTTATCGGACGTTTGCCTGTTACCTGGCACACTCTGGACATGATTGAAACCTCAATAAATTCGTTCGATGGCCCTAATGGCCGTGTTGGGCAATTCTTTAAAGGGGCGGATTTATATCAGAATCAACTGCAAGATACAAGTTTCAAGTAGAAAAACAGCTGTTTTTAGCTAGGGACGGGGAGCTAAATAAGCCCTCTCTCTGCCAGTGAGGTCATTTCCCCATCCCCCACAATAATATGATCAATCACCCGCACATCCACCAACGCCAGCGAATCCTTCAGCCTTTGGGTAATTTGAGCATCAGACGAACTGGGTTCTGCCACACCTGAAGGGTGATTATGAGCCAGAATAACAGCTGCTGCATTATGGCTCATGGCACGACGAACCACTTCTCGTGGATGCACGCTAGCCCCGTCGATTGTTCCCTGAAAAAGCTCTTCATATTCAATAACCCGATGCTGGTTATCCAAAAAGAGGCAGGCAAAGACCTCATACGGATATCCCCGCAGACGAGCAGAAAGATAACTACGGGTATGCTGAGGCGAGGTCAAGGCATCTCCATGCTTGAGTGTCTCATGCAGATGGCGACGCCCCATCTCCAGTACAGCCTGTAGTTGCACATATTTAGCCTGCCCCAGGCCATGGCTGGCACAGAACCGGGAATAATCTGCCGCCAGCAGATTACGCAAACTACCGTGCTCATGCAACAGATCACGAGCCAAATCAACTGCTGTTTTTCCTGTCACCCCTGTTCGCAGAAAAATAGCCAACAGCTCAGCATCAGAGAGTGCCTCAGCACCGCGTTGCAATAATTTTTCTCTTGGGCGTTCTGCTACTGGCCAGTCAGTAATGGCCATAAATTACCTCCTTGTGATTGTTATTTTTCAGCTGCAAACTTAATCCAGATATAGAATTTTAAACAGCCACCCCTCTTATTTTTCCAATATTGCCTACAAGATCATCAGATTTCTTTGCCTAACCCATACATTCAGTTACCCTTCACAATACTTACATTAGAAAGAAGAGTGATTTTTGGGGCAATATGTCTGAATTAGAAGGAAAGCGCGTTCTATTGGGGATAACCGGTGGCATCGCTGCTTATAAGGCAGCAGAGCTGGTGCGCCTGCTGCGCAAGTCTAATGCCCAGGTTCAAGTCGTCATGACCCGGGCAGCAACAGAATTCATTACCCCTCTGACACTTCAGACACTATCTGGTCGAACCGTACGGCAGGATTTTTTCGACCCCAACGATGAAGCCAGCATTGGCCACATAGATCTGGCACGTTGGGCAGATCTGATACTGATTGCCCCAGCCAGCGCTGATTTTATGGCCCGTTTAGCACATGGGCTAGCTAACGACCTGCTATCCACACTCTGCCTTGCTACAACAGCCCCCATTGCTGTGGCACCTGCCATGAATCAGCAGATGTGGCTAAACTCAGCGACACAGGCAAATGCCGCGCTACTGCAAGAACGGGGAATCAAACTTTGGGGGCCAGATGCCGGTGAGCAGGCCTGTGGAGAGACGGGCCCTGGTCGCATGTTCGAACCATCAGAACTGTTAGCCCGCACAACACAACAGTTCAGCAGCCAAGCACTAGCAGGCCAATGCGTATTACTGACAGCTGGCCCAACACAGGAACCCATTGACCCCGTGCGCTTTATTGGCAACCGCAGCTCCGGCAAAATGGGGTTTTCCTTGGCGCAAGCCTTTGTTGAAGCAGGTGCAAAGGTCTACTTAATATCTGGCCCGGTAACATTAAGCACACCAGCTGGTGTAAGTCGAACCAATGTAGACACAGCAACCGAGATGCAACAGAAAGTTGCTGAGCATGTGGATAAATGTGACATCTTTGTTGCCTGTGCCGCTGTCGCTGATTACCGGCCAAAAACAGGCGTGACACAGAAGATTAAAAAAAGCCAGGAACAGATAGAGTTAACATTAACCCGCAACCCGGATATTCTGGCAGAGGTAGCCGCCAGGGCCACCCCACCCTTTACCGTTGGATTTGCCGCCGAAACTGAACGGGTAACCGAGTATGCCGAAGAGAAGCGCCAATTAAAGAGGGTGGACATGATTGCCGCCAACCTAGTTGGTGCTGAACAAGGCGGCTTTGAGCGGGATGAAAATGCCTTAACCGTACTCTGGGATGGGGGCAGCAAAAACCTCCCTATGGCTAGAAAAGAAAAACTGGCACAATCACTGGTTGCCATCATTACTGAGCGATATTATGCAGAAAAACATCCAACTAAAAATTCTTGATTCGCGTTTAGGAAGTGAATTCCCAATGCCTGGCTATGCGACCAAAGGCTCCGCTGGTCTTGATTTGCGCGCTATGTTGGATGAGCCACTGGAACTGGCACAAAAGCAAACACAACTTATCCCTACCGGTTTCTCTCTTCATGTCGCAGACCCCACCCTGGCAGCCATGATTCTGCCCCGCTCTGGGCTTGGTCATAAACACGGCATCGTATTAGGCAATTTAGTTGGGTTGATTGACTCAGACTACCAGGGGCAGATATTTGTCTCCTGCTGGAACCGAGGTGATTCCACATTTAAAATTGAAGTGGGGGAGCGCATTGCACAGCTGGTCATCGTACCTGTGGTGCAGGCTAATTTTGAAATTGTGGATGAATTCATTGAAAGCGACCGGGGAGCAGGCGGCTTTGGTCATTCAGGACGACATTAATTATGAAACTACCATTCGGCAAGAAAAAAACAGACGCTGAGCCAGAAAACCCAGAAAAAAAAGCTGTAAAGAAGGCAAAAAAAGCCTCCAGTAAACTACCCGGTTCGGGCACATTTATAGCAGGCTGTTTTGCTGCTGTCGTACTCATAGTTTATGGGTGCGCCGGTGCACTTTTTGTTTTGCAACAACAGAAGGATGATGCAGCCGCAATCAATCAGCTAAAGACAGGGACAGAGGCGCTGGCTGCACGCCTGTCTGATCGCATGCAAAACCTGCGCACTGCACTTGAAAGTCTGACTCACGCCCCCTCTCTGGCACAGACTCTGCTTAGTGGTGATACCACCGCCATAGCTGACAAAGAACAGTCTCTACAAGGACAGCTACCCAATGCCTGGCATGTTCGCCTGTTTCTTACTGGGCAATCTGAGCCTGACACACAACATGAGCCACAAATGAGCTATGCCTCATTGGATATTCTGCGCCAGGCTGAAAAGAGCGGCAAAACCACAAAAATCGAGGTTCATCAATACGGCTCTAAAAATCAGCATATCGCACTGGCTGCCCCTATATTTTCACCCAGCAATAGTGAAGAGGTGATAGGCATCATCCACGCCGCCTTTAAACTGGATACCATACATTCCACCGTCAATGCAGTCAGTGATTATGGTGGACAAGTAGAGGTTCGCCAGATAATCCAGGGGAAAACACTTACACTGGCCAAAACCAGTGCCTCAACAAATGTGGCAGCAGCCGGAATACCTATTGCTGGAACAATCTGGGAAGCGGTCTACTTCAAACCATCAACAGCAATTGACCAAGCCAGCCTGATAAATTATGGAGGTATTCCAACAGCAGGATTACTCATAATTGGCCTCATCATGTTCCTACAGGCAAAACGCCTGAAACAGGCACTGAAAAGTGATCAGGGTGCCATTATCAAGATGGCAGAAACAGCATTCAAAGGCGGCAGCGTCATTAGCCCTGATGCAAAAACTGCTGACTGTGAAAACACTATGAAGCTGATTGCCCAATTAAGCACATACGCTTCACGCAAACACCGAACCACTGCACTCAGCGGTGCCTCCGCATCTGGAATGGAAGCAAAGAGTGACACCGATCAACCAGGGCCAAGCAGCCCTGATGACATGATTGTAGATACAAACGCAACCCTGCATGATGCGGATGGCGCAGCTGCCCCAGTCGCACAAAGCAGCACCAGCGTGACGCTGCCTGATTCAATTTTCCTTGCCTATGATATACGCGGCATAGTGGGTGACACACTGACCCGGGACATGATTTACGAATTGGGTCGGGCAATAGGCAGTGAGGCCTACGACCAGGGGCAGCAAACTGTCATCATGGCACGTGACGGACGCCTATCCAGTGAAGGGTTAAGCGCCGCCCTCTGCCAGGGACTTCAGGAGAGCGGACGTGACGTACTGGATATTGGCATGGTGCCTGTTCCAATACTCTATTTTGCCACCCACTTTCTGGGCAGCAACTCTGGCGTTATGTTAACAGCAAGCCATAACCCAGCCGACTACAATGGACTCAAGATTGTCATCAATGGCGAAGCACTATCGGGGCAAGCCATTCAACGACTCCGCCAGCGTGTCGAGACAGGGGATCTTCTCCAAGGCGAAGGTACCAAGCAAAAGCAGAATATAATCACCGACTACATCAACCGTATTACCAAAGATGTACAGCCAGCACGCCCACTAAAGGTCGTAGTCGACTGCGGCAATGGCGTACCCGGTGTAGCTGCTCCACTGCTGCTTAAAGAGCTGGGCTGTGAGGTTATGGAGCTTTTTTGCGATGTGGATGGCAACTTCCCTAATCATCACCCCGATCCTGGCAAACCAGAAAACCTCGAAGACCTCATCCACGAAGTTAAAAAACAAAAGGCTGATCTTGGCGTTGCCTTTGATGGCGATGGCGACCGACTAGGTGTGGTGGACTCTACCGGCAAGATTATTTGGCCAGACAGACTACTCATGCTGTTTGCTACAGATGTTCTATCACGTCAACCCGGTGGCGATATCATCTATGATGTTAAATCCACACGCAGCCTTGCAAGCCACATACTATCCCATGGTGGTCGGCCATTAATGTGGAAAACCGGGCACTCCTTAATGAAAGCCAAACTCAAGGAGACCGGCGCACTATTGGCAGGCGAGATGAGCGGCCATATCTTCTTTAAAGAGCGCTGGTATGGCTTTGATGATGCCTTATATGCCTGCGCAAGACTATTGGAGATCCTGTCACTCGACCCACGCACCACAGCAGAAGTATTTGCTGAACTGCCAGAACACATCAGTACACCAGAACTTTTTATGGATATGCCAGAAGGCAACCACCATGAACTGGTGCAAAATATCATCAACCTTGCCAGCTTTGAAAAAAGCGCAAAGCTCATTACGCTTGACGGATTAAGGGCAGAGTTCGAGAATGGCTGGGGTTTGGTTCGGCCATCCAATACCATCCCAGCCGTCACATTTCGGTTTGAGGCTGCCAATCAAATCTGGTTGAATGAAATCCAGGAAGAGTTTCGCCAGCTATTGAAAAAAATTGATCCAAATTTAAAAGTACCTTTTTAATTTCAGTAGCACTTTCTTGAGAAGACCATTATGAGTTTAAACGCAGAAGCGGCCCACAACGTCGCTCATGTCCTGTCTGAAGCCCTACCCTATATCCAACGTTATTGCGGCAAAACTATCGTTATTAAATACGGTGGAAACGCCATGGTGGATGAGGATCTCAAACGCAGTTTTGCCCGTGATCTGGTATTGATGAAACTGGTTGGCATCAATCCCGTTGTCGTTCATGGTGGTGGCCCACAGATAGGCAGCCTACTTAAACGTCTGGGCAAAACATCAGAATTCATAGAGGGCATGCGGGTAACTGACAAAGAGACCATGGATGTTGTAGAGATGGTACTCGGCGGCCTCGTCAACAAAGAGATTGTTAACCTGATCAACAGCCATGGCGGTCAGGCAGTAGGCCTCTCAGGTAAAGATGGCGGCTTAATTAAAGCCAAAAAGATGCGCATCACCCGTAATTCCCCAGAATTGAAAGCGCCAGAAATCATTGATATTGGCCATGTTGGCGAGGTTGAAAGCATCAATGCCAGCGTAGTTGATATGTTGGTACAGGGCGACTTTATACCCGTCATTGCACCCATAGGCGTAGGCACTGATGGGCACTCATACAACATCAATGCTGATCTGGTTGCAGGAAAAATGGCAGAAATACTGCAGGCTGAAAAGCTGTTACTTTTAACCAATACAGCAGGCCTGTTGGACAGTAATGACAAGCTACTAACAGACCTGGATATAACAACAGTTAAAAGATTGATCGACGATGGCACCATCCACGGCGGCATGCTACCAAAAATACGGTGTGCACTAGAAGCCGTTCAGGCTGGTGTGAATAAATCGCATATCATTGATGGCAGAGTAAAACATGCTGTCATGCTGGAATTATTTACTGATGAAGGCTTGGGTTCTTTAATTCGGCGAAAGTAATGGATAACAAAATCCCGCGCAAACAACAAATTCTCGAAGCACTGGCGACTGAATTAGAAAAGAATCCAGGAGAGCGCATCACCACGGCTGCCCTGGCTCGTGCAGTTGGCGTTTCAGAAGCTGCGCTTTACCGCCACTTTGCCAGCAAGGCAAAGATGTTCGAAGGGCTGATAGCCTTTGCGGAAGAGAGCATCTTCACTCGCATCAACCAGATCATAGAGACTGAGTCAGACACCCGTCTTCGATGCGGACGCACGCTCTATCTTTTACTCGCCTTCGCAGAACGAAACCCAGGAATTACCCGCGTGCTGCTTGGGGATGCACTAGTGGGTGAAACCGAACGTCTGCACATCCGGGTCGAGCAATTTTTTGGCCGGGTGGAGACACAATTCCGACAGATCTTACGCGAATCACGCTTACGTGATGACACTGGTATTTCATCCAGCCCAGAGATAGCCGCAGGTCTAATGTTGGCGTTGGTAGAAGGGCGCTTACACCAATTTCTCCGTACCCGCTTTAAAGTCTCTCCCACCGATCAATGGGAAGAGCAATGGGCAGTACTAGAGGCTGGGTTATTTATACCTGCCCCTCAACAAAAAGGATAAAAAGCGGCCGTTGTGTAACTTGTGGGCAGCTTAATATTCAGAAAACATTAAGTTGACTGCATCCAATATTGCCCGTTTTAGCCATCATTTAACTGGGAATAATAAAAGTAACCATTGCCCCGCCATCAGGGTTATTCATTGCATGAATACGACCACCATGCCCAGCAATAATCTCCTTACAGATGGCCAAACCTAATCCTGTCCCACCAGCTTCAGTCCTGGTTTTGCTGGATTGAATAAATCTATCAAAGATTGTTTCCAGTTCGCCTTCCGGTATTCCTATGCCCTCGTCGGATACCGTGAGTGAGATAGCCGGCACTGTGCCTTTTTCTGCATCTGAAGAGTCTGCTGGCAACTCAGCTGTGCCCAAAAAAACTGTTATTTGCTTTCCCTCAGGTGTGAACTTGATGGCATTGGATAGGAGATTACGCACTACCTGCATGATTTTCTCGGCATCAAATCGTGCCCTGGTATCCAGCTCTGCATCCATGATCTCCAGGGTCAACGATTTATCCTTCAGCAGCCCACTGAGCTCCTGCTGAATTGCGTGCACTACCACTGCAAGATCATTCTCCTCTAGCTCAAACCGCATGTGCCCGGCCTCCAGCGTGGAGAGATCCAGCAGATCATTAAGGAGCATGAGGAGTCTTTGGCCACTCTCATTAATATGAGAAAAATACCTGAGCACTTTCTCATCACGCATACCCCCTACCTTCTCTGCTCCCATTTCGGAAAAGCTTAAAATAGCGTGCATGGGCGTTCGCAATTCATGGGACATATTTGCCAGAAACCGACTCTTGGCCTGGTTAGCCGCTTCAGCAGCCTCTTTGGCCTCAATTAAATCAGAAGTCTGTTCTTTCACCATCTCTTCCAATCGATCCTTGTGCCGCCGCAACGTATTTTGGATATGTCCACGCTCAACTATCTCATCATTCAACAGGTCATTAACCTCTGCAAGCTCTTTGACATGGCATTCATCAAGATAGGCCCGACCCGTAAACATGAGCAAAAAAGCACCCAATAGACTTGTAAGCGTAAGCCCGGTGATAAGCACGCCCCATGCCACCCAGGTTTGTACACCAGCAAGATATTGTGGTGTCGCGGTCACCAGAAGACGCCATGTGCGTCCACCAAACTGATACTCTTTAGACCAGGAAACCTCTTTCGCAGCAGCCTCATCACTCTCTTGAATTGGATGCAATCCCCCAGCCTCAGCATCAGTTTGATAGGCAGCAAGTTGGTGCTCAGCACCCGATGCCAATTCTTCAAACAAAAGCGCCCTGGTATTGGGAATCGCAGTGCTGTTCAGTACTGCAGTCAATACATCTCCCACACGAAATACACCAACAACATAGCCCAGTAATTTATTCCGTCGTTCAGCGAGGCTTGGCGGGGTTGCACCTTGAGTTCCAATATAAATAGGCTGAAAGATTAGGATTCCATGTTGGGTTTCCTGCTCTTGAACCAACGTAATGGGAGTAGTGGCAACAGGGTTACCAGAATCCCTTCCTGCATCTAGGGCAATACGCCGAAGCGGGTCAGAATAAACGTCATAGCCCAGGGCGGTCTCGTTTCCCTCATAAGGCTCTATATGCCGCACAACCACATATGTAGCACGTGACGAGGCTGGTACCAGCCTGCCATTATCATCCCGTTCAGTAATTATAAAGTTGGGCAGCCCTTGGCTTTGTGCGCTCTTTTCAAACAGTGAACGCTGCTCACCTTTAACTACGGGATTCCATGAGAACGCCTGAACCTCAGGAAAACGATCCAGAGTGCGAGTTACAAATATCTTAAATTCCTGACGACCAACCTCATCTGATGCATCATAAAAGCTGCCAATAAAGTGCATAAGTTGAAGATAACTATCCAGCTTTCTCTCAAGCGAATTACCAATAACAGCTGCTTTTTTTGCATATTCATCTTCTATTCGTTTCTGCTCTTGATTACTGGCAACAACAAATAATGTTATGACCAGCGGCAATAAGATCAGCAACGGCAATGCCACGCTCTGTTTTCTCCCGCGCCATATCTCTCGCGGTTTAGCAAGCCAAATGAGTATCAATGGCAATACAACAATTACGCCGATGGCATCACCCACCCACCAGGTCGCCCAGCTATAGGAAAATTGTGACCCAGAAATCATCCCAGCTAACCAGAGTGTTGTTACACCCCAAGAGGCATTTACAAGGCAGCTAACCGGCCCACCCAGCGCCAAAAAGCAACAAACACTACCCGCTTCAGTCAGACCAGAATTGAAATCAACATAGCGCCTGATCAGGCATGCACCTAACCATGCCTGTAGGGATGCACCCAGGCCAATACTGGCCGCCACCGCCAAGGACTTTAGTAGCGTAATAGTAGTACTGGGATCAAAAGCGGTGAGGATATTGGCAAGAAAAGAACCAAGCAGCACCCCCGGCCAAAGGCGATAGCCATAAAGTAACAGCGCAGCAATCGCCACCCCTGAGGCTGGCCAGACTGGTGTTGAGTACCCTGGTGGAATAGCGAGCAATAGGCTTAAGCGGGCAACAAAAAAGTACAAAGCAGCTACAGCCAATATCTGGCCGACAGCCTGTAATGCTTGTTGATTCCGGTTCTCTCGCAGCATGTTATGGAAAGATACTCATCCGGCTAAACTGAAGAACGCCTCAGTTTTAACCTATAGCTATGATGTTATAACTATAGCAGGTCATCCTTTATGCTGATTGTTGTCGCAGAAAGCCGCCAGGCCAGGTCGTGCATTTTGCTTTAGCAGCCAATCACTACTTGATTTCAAATGACTGGAGTGTGCTACGGGCTCAACCGACGCCATTGCCCAGCTCAAATTTAAGTCACTACATATTGGCAGTCTAAACACGCAACCTATAAACCACCACCCACCTCTTTTTGGTGTCGGCGCTCCATCAGTGCGCGACGGCGCTCTGACATGCTGGGGCGTTCCGGCTTTTCCTGCTTCAGCACCGCAGGTTCACTTGTTTTTGGTTTTCTATCCCGTAGCCGACGTGCCGCCGCTCCTGCTGGCGCTTTGCCCCTGGTTGCTTTATTAGAGGTTCTTATATCGTCCATGTGGAAATATTTATAGCGTTGCAAGCTATCAATGCCATGGCAGTTTCTACAGATATTCCCTGAACTTTTAAACCGCAGAAAGCTGTTTCTATTATTGCCTTCCACTGGTTTTCCCGGCCCCGCTCTCTTTTTACTTGAAGTCCACTGATGCGGATTATGGCAGGTTGGGCATGCAATCAGCCCCGCATTAACCTTTCGACCCTCTGGGTTGTAGACGGGTGCATATTTGCTGCTACCTGGACGGTGCAGTTCTGGAACTATTACTGATTGTGGATGAGAAAAGTCTTCAACAATTTTTTTAGCCCCTGCTCCACCTTTCTCATGGCAACTTAGGCAGATCCGTTCTTGATGCAGGTTGCTCCCCTCTCCCTCTTCTCTTGACCACAGCAAGTAGCCTTCACCTTTGGCGCCATGTGGGACATGACATGCACTACAGACACCACTCTCTGCTACGGTCTTTTTCAGTCCATTTTTGGCCTCTGGGTTAGTTATGGAGAGATCATGATCTGTACCCACAACATAGCCTTTACTGGCATGACAGGTAACACACAGTTTGGGCTCACCCAGGTTTGATTTGCGCAGAAAACTATCGCCTGCATTCCCTTCCGTTTTTTTGCCTGGCCCCGTCTCCATCTTTTCAGGATTCCAACGATGTACGTTATGACAGGTTGGGCAGGTTACATCCCCACCTATTGAGCGTTCACCATCCTTCATAAAGAGTGGCAATGTTGCTGTCTCATCCTTTTTCTTTACCCCATCTTTACGTTTTTTTCTGTAAAACTTACGGGCTTCCTTACGCAAGGTGGGCCGCGCATCTGCAACTCGCTTCATAGGATGACTGGGCTCACCAATCACCTTTCTACCTGCTGCTTTCCTCCTGGCATGGCAACCTGAGCACAAGGCCTGATTCCGATTATTACCTGCGCCAACCCCTCGCGCCCACAGACGATTACCCCAAGCATTATGCACCAAATGACAAGCACTACAGACTCCAGCGTCAGCAACCGTTTCATGACTTAGATTAACAGCACTGGGAGAGGTAATACGCAGATCATGATCTGTATCTATTACCAGGGCATTCTCTTTATGGCAGGCTGAACAGAGGGTGGCTTCTTCATCATAGGGAATGCGCAGAAAACTATTGCTGCGATTGCCTTCCAACCCTTTACCGCGGGATGCTCGCCCTTCAGTAATCAAAGGATTCCATTGATGGGCATTGTGACAGGTGGGACAAGAGACAGTACCTGCCTCATCATCTCGTTTTCCCTCTTTGTCAAACAGTGGCAGTTTGCCTTTGAACTGTGGCTGCATATCAGGCTGTTTACCCAATGGATGAGTAATAGGGCCTGTTGTCTTTTTCTCAGCCATACCGCCTTTCGCATGACATGAGAGACACATGGCCTCATAGGGATCTTCCGTGCCGCGTGGCCGCATGGCCCAGAGCCGTTTTCCATCAGCATTATGCGGCACATGACAGATGCCACAGACTCCGGCCTGTTTTACCGTCTGAGCCTGGTTATTACGGGATTTTGGGAAGGTTACATGCATATCATGCTTGCTACCCAATATGGTTGATTTTTCTACATGGCAGGTACGGCAGAGCTCACTCTCCGGTGAAGAAGGCTTTCTCAGAAAGCTGTTATTGCCATCACCCTCCACTTTGCTACCACCGCGATCATCACTGCCTGCTGACCACCGGTGAGCATCATGGCATGTGCCACAGGAGACATTACCCTGGGCAATCCTTTTCCCATTCTTTGCAAACAGCGGTAAATCGCCACTCTCTTTGGGTTTAACACCAACAGGGTGCGATTCTTTACCTGTTGTTTTATTGGCAGCTACACTTGATTGGGTGTGGCATGAGGTGCAAAGACGTTCAATATAATCTTCACCTTCACCCACTTCTCTGATCCAGAGTTTTTCTGCTTTTGCATTATGTGGCGTATGACATGCACCACACACGCCAGACTCTTTTACTGTTTGCTGCTTAGCATTTTTTTCATTAGGCGCTAGGACATTTAAATCATGTTTGGTTTTTGCAATACGTTTCTTATCTACATGGCAACTTTGGCAAAGGTTGCCTGACGGTGCAGCCGCTTTGCGCAAGAAACTGTTCGTACCATCACCCTGTACATCCTTTCCACCTCTATCATCTGACAATACAGTCCAGACATGCGGATCATGACATGATGCACAGGTTACATTGCCATTGGCACTTTTCTCACCCAGCTTACTGTAGAGCGGCATTTTGCCAGCAGCTATATTCTTTGAAGGAGCAATTTCTACCGGGTGGCTATGTTTTCCAGTCAAGGAATGCTTTGCTACCTTTTCTTTGTCATGGCAGCTTTTGCACAGATCTTCGATTGTCTGACCCGCCACATCCCTGGCCCACATCTTGGGTCCCTGCCCTTTGTGCATAAAATGGCAGGAGAAGCATGGGCCTGTCTGTGCTGCACTCTGGCCTGCTGAATTCTGCTCATCCGGAAAATTGGATGTCAGATCGTGCTTGGTTTTTAGCAGCCGTTGCTTTGAAGTGTGGCAGGTGAGACAGAGTTTGCCTTGATCATTTTTCGACACCAGCAGATGGTTATCTTTGGTGCCATTATGTGGTGAGTGGCAGGTACGACAATTGATAACCTTACCCTCTGCCAGACGAGGTTTTTCACCGTTATCCCACTTCTCCGGCAACTTGGCCTCTTTGATTATATCCACATCCACAGGATGCGTGAAGCGCCGCAGTTCATCACTACTTTTGATATCAGGTGAGACTCCGTGACAGGTTTCGCACAGGGCCGAGTGAGTTACACCCTCCTGGCTGTTGGGTATAACCAGAAAGTGATCATTGGTACTGCCATGGGGGTTATGGCAACTTTCACAGATGACCGTTTTCTTTTTACCTGTTTTGTCTTTTCCTGCCTTACCACCAAAATCCAGGATCTTTTGTGGGAATTTTTCAAAGGGGACATCTACCGGGTGTTTGCCCGCTGCCACACCGTCATCCTTGTCAC
>Ga0316190_10000211_pt1 | contig 38291 bp, 34 predicted proteins | sample Eddworburrow2_MG_FD_204929 | JGI IMG/M metagenome (GOLD analysis project Ga0316190, IMG submission 204929) | Coastal sediment microbial communities from Maine, United States - Eddy worm burrow 2 | ecosystem: Environmental > Aquatic > Marine > Coastal > Sediment | place: USA: Maine | collected...
GCTGAACCAGAAAACAACCTCTTGATGTTTGAATTTGTCTTCATAAGGCTCTCACCTGATCTCCACCACATCAAACGACTGCGTGATATGGCAACGATCGCAATACCTGCCAAACTGACCGTCGTGTACATCATCTTCACGATGGCAATCAGCACACATGGTCGACATATTGATTCCTTGTGATGCATCCCGATCATGACAGGACAGGCAGTCAAGACCCTCGTGTGATCCATCCAGTGAGTAATCAGTCTGCTCGTTGTGATCAAACTCCCATAATGGCCATCCATTCGGGTTATGACAGAGGTCGCAACGCTGGCCCAGGCGCAACTCATGTACATCATCCGGCTGATGACAAACGCTGCAGTCACTTACTGCCATTTTGAATTCAGCATTCAGGTGACACTCCTCGCAGGGTGTAACGGCATGCAGTCCGAGTAACGGAAAACTTGTCATGTCATGCTCGAAACGGACTCGATCACCCCATCCTTCTTCATCATGACATTGCTCACATTGCTCTCCTTCCTGACCCTTGTGGACATCGTTCTGTCCATGGCAACTAAAACAGTCCAATGCAAGCTTTTCCTCATAAGCCTCTCCCCTGTGGCAGGATGCACAGCTTACGTCCTGGTGCATTCCGCGTAGTGGAAATTTGGTTTTTACCGCATGATCATACTTCCCCTCGTCCCATCCACTGGGTTCGTGACATGACTGACATTTACGACCGTACCGGCCGCTGTGTCCATCATCACCGCGATGGCAGGAGATACATTCCCTATCCAGTTTTTTGTCATGAAGATTTCCAGTATGACATACATCACATTTCACTCCCCGGTGCTTCCCCTCCAGTGGATATTCCGTGTCACGACCATGATCAAACCGTGTGCGATCCCAACCTGCTTCCGAGTGGCATTCATTGCATTTTGATCCATAGCGACCGGCATGTACGTCATTTACTCCATGGCACACGTGGCATTCCTTGGGTATATCCTTATATTTCTGATTTACGTGACAGATGTTGCAAGCTACATCTACATGCTTTTCCTTAAGCATGAAATCCGTTGCGTCGTGATCGAACTCCTGACTCACCCAGCTACGCTCATCATGGCAATCCGCACACTTTTCACCAAGGCGTCCTTTGTGAGCATCATTTTCCTCATGACAATCCACACAGTTTTTCGGTGCTTCTCGATATTTCTTTCCGGGGACATGGCACGCTGTACAGTTGGTCCTAATATGCGCACCTTTAAGCAGGTAATCTGTACCGTCGTGATCAAAGGTTTCAATATCCATCTGGATAATGTCTGCGTCACGCCCCTTATGGTCGGTATGACAGTAATTGCAGTCGATATCTCTTGCCTTACCCTTTCCGTGGATACCCTGTGTCAGCCTTATATCTGCATCGACATTTTCATGGCAATCCCGGCACATTCTGTTCTGGCTTTCCTTGCTGAATGACTTGTGACACCGATTACATTCATCTTCGTATTTCGCATGACCTTCAATCACCTGACCCGGCATTACCAATGATTTTATTCCTGCTGCAACAGCAGCATCCATTCCTGCTGCTGTTGCAACAATCAACACGGCCACACAAATCAGCAATCGTTTACACACGTTATGCTTGCAACACTATTCAGTACATGTGCACTGCATACACATGAATAATTCCGGTAATCAGAAGCATCACAAAGATTGGCAGATGGAGGATATGCCACATGGAAAATAGCCGTTCGAAGAATGAGAACCCGGCCACCTTGCGTACGGTATGCATATATATGGAAAGGTAATACCTGATCTTTTTGTAATAATAGCGACGCTGCTCTCGCGTCAAGTTATCCAACCGGGCTCCCGATTTGAAGAATTGCCGCAATTCATATACAGATACTAACCAGCACCAGCGTGATCTGATGTTAATCACCAACACATTGGCCGTGCATGACAGAAAACCGCTTTGAGTTAACATCGCCCTCTCTTCAAGACGCTGTAACCTGGTTTTCATCCCTGGCACGACGTTAAAAACCGGATCAAGTTCTGCCCTTGCCATTGCTGCATCACTGCCCAGGTTAACCAGGTCTGCCTTACGGCCATACAAACCATAGTGTAATTTTGTATAGAAATACCTGCCGATAAATCCACTACCAGCCACCAGCAGCATACTGAAAAGGGCGACATTCCCGTTTGTTGAACCCAGCTGGTAATTACAATGAAAAAGAATGCAGACAGGTCCAAGGACCCCCATCAACATATGCCCCCTAAACCAGAACCGAACCGGACCAAAGCCTCTTGCCCACCGGGCATGCTTGCGCAGTGGATACAGCAATAGCATCACCATCAGTGATGCACCGGCGATTCCCAGGGCATACCCAAGCCCCTGCTCCGGCGTAAGATATAAATAACCGTTGTATTGCCATCCAATATAGACAACCATCAGAGCCAACAAAGGAAAAACCGGTATATGCGGCCTCTTCGATGATATTGAGTCGCGTCGACCATCCTGATTGACAGGAGATTCATTAGCCGCACTCTGCTGCAAATGCCGCGGGTCTCCGGTTTGAATTACTGAATCCTTGCCAACAGCAGACGCTATCTTTGTTTCACTCATTACCGACTTCACCTCTCGCAAGAATGTATTTGCCGCGTGATATATGTACCTGCTGTATCGTGCTTGCACATGACATTCTTAAGCAGAAATACAATCACAAGAAACCCTGTTTTTGGAGACCTTACACATCTGAATTACAGATATAAGCTTCTGGTTTTATTTGAATATTTACTGAGACACAAGTCATAAACAGTGACCATCACAAAATGTGACGGTGCTCACGGCTTGGGATATTTTTCCCGTTTTTGATAATTGAGTGCAACAATGATCGACAGGATTGCCGATGCAATCACAACATATAAGAGCATTAATAAATATGCTTTGTATCCATATACAGAATCTACGCAACGGTAATCATTGATGGCTGATGTAACACAATATATCTATCTAACACCCATGCTGCTCATCTGGAGTGTCTATTACGGCTTGAATAGACGTAGGAAGCGCAGGGCCACGGGTGTACGTGATGAGGCACTGCAAGCAGGGCTTACACAGCCAGCCTCACTTCACCCAGTCATAGATCCAAGCCAGTGTCTTGGCTGTGGTTCCTGTGTAAGCGCCTGCCCTGAAAAAAACGTACTTGGACTCATTGATAACAGGTCTGAATTAATCAGCCCCACAAACTGCATTGGACATGGCGCATGTAAGACAGCATGCCCGGTGAATGCAATCTCGCTGGTATTTGGTACATCCGAGCGTGGCATTGACATACCGCTTGTTGCCCCCGACTTCGAGACAAATGTACCCGGAATATTTATCGCGGGCGAACTTGGAGGTATGGGGTTGATTCGCAATGCCATTGAACAGGGCCGACAAGCCATGGCATCCATCATCAAATACTGTCGCAAAGACAATCCACAGGAACTGGATGTAGTTATAGTTGGCGCTGGTCCTGCGGGCTTGTCAGCCAGCCTCGCAGCACAGGAAAGCAAGTTACGATTCGTCACTCTGGAACAGGATAGCTTTGGCGGAACAGTGTCTCACTTCCCGCGAGGAAAGATTGTCATGACTGCGCCTGTTGAGCTACCACTGGTCGGCACTGTCAAATTCAGGGAAGTATCCAAGGAATCTCTACTGGAATTCTGGGGGGATGTTATCAGGAAAACCGGTGTACAGATTAACTATAGAGAGCGTGTAGAAGCCATAACCACAATAGATCGAGGACTGGAAGTCAGGACACAAGGGAATGTTTATCGCACAAAAAGCATTCTGCTGGCCATTGGCCGAAGGGGCACACCGCGAAAACTTGGTGTGCCTGGCGAAGATTCCACTAAAGTCGTGTACCGGCTGATAGATCCTGAGCAATACCGTAGCGATAATGTACTGGTTGTCGGTGGTGGTGACAGCGCACTTGAGGCCGCAATCAGCATTGCCGAATTACCTGATTCAGTAGTCAGCCTCTCCTACCGTAGCGGGTCATTTTCTCGAGCAAAGGAAAAGAACCGTCAGAAGGTTGATGATTTGAAAAATTCTGGTGCACTGACTGTGTTTCTGAATTCCAATGTCAAGGAAATACATGACAACAGAGTCGAAATCGATCAGCAGGGTACCGCGATTGATTTTAAAAATGATGCCGTGATCGTTTGCGCCGGCGGCATACTGCCAACACCGTTCCTTAAAGAAACCGGCATCCAGGTGGAAACAAAATATGGTACGCAATAACACATCTACACGGCATAGAAAGGCTATCCTGCCAGTAATGCGTACGGGACTATTTTTTCTAATACTTTCCTTCCTGTTCGCACAGCCTGCCGTCAATGCTGACGAGCTTGAAGTAATTCGGTCGGCCATTCGACTGCGCGACTATGAAAAAGCTGTCCCCCTTCTTGAAACACTGGCGAATTCGGGTAATCCAGCCGCCCAGTATCAGCTTGCCGCCCTGTATCGTGCAGGTAATGGAGTACCAAAGAATCATGAAGCAGCCTTTTCCTGGCTTAGCAAGGCAGCGCAACAAAATCACAGGCAGGCAGAATATAATCTGGGTGCCATGTATGAAAATGGCTGGGGAACGCCAGCAAGCGAAGCAAACGCCTGGCTCTGGTACAAAAAGGCTGCTGCACAGGGCCACCCGATGGCACTGGAAAAGCTCAATATCAGTAACGTAGCCGCACGCCGCACAAAAGATGATGTACTGCCAGATCGATCACCCAATCAGGATAAATTGCTCAGGTGGGCATCCTTGAAAGGGGATGTACAAGCCGCTGCTAGATCCATCGAGTCTGGCGCCAATGTAAACTCATCGGACAAATATGGCAGAACCGCACTGATTGAAGCTGCTGAAAAGGGGTTTACTGCAATTGTCCAGCTATTGGCAGACAATAACGCCAACATCAACCATAAAGATGTCTATGACCATAGCGCACTGTACATAGCAACCAGTAATGGGCATCTCGAGACTGTCATGGTACTACTCGATGCTGATGCTGATATAAATACTACGGATGCAAGTGGCAACACTCCCCTAATGGTCGCCAGTCGCAAGAATCATGTGAAGATTGTACATACACTGACAAGACGCGGCGCTGGTCTGCATAAGAATAACACCCTGGGTGATACTGCCGCCGATATAGCGATACGCAAGCATCATGACGACATATCGAAATTCCTGCGGGCAAATGGTGCATCACCTAGAAAACATTATGGCCAGAATAATGCGTCAGCTGCCAAACGGCTGACTTTGCAAAATACAAAACTGGCATCAAGCCCTGGTGTGAAGGATACACAGCGACCCTATGAGGGGTGGCCAGCCCTGATGGAGGCTGCCTGGCGCAACCAGGAGGAAATTGTTCGCGAAACAATCAATCGGGGCGCCATCATCGATGATATGGACGACCAGGGTCACACTGCATTTACACGTGCTGCCTGCAAGGGAAACAGCAAGATAGTCCAGATGTTACTGGAAGCCGGTGCCAACCCCTATGTAAATCAGGAAAATGGCATGACCTCGCTCATGTGCGCAGCTGCATCGGGCGATTCTGATACTGTAGGCATACTTTTAGGCACGGACATTGATATCAACACCAAGGATGATCAGGGATGTACCGCCTTATGCTATTCGGTACGTAATGGTAGCAAGGATTCAACCAGCCTCCTTCTTCGCCATGGCGCCGACGTCAATTTAACATTAAAGGATGGCAAGACAATTCTGATGATAGCAGCCGAAATGGAAACAGCAGACCTGCTCCGTGCCCTGCTTGAAAAATCACCAGAGATTAACCAACCTGATAATGCCAGCCTTACTGCATTGTCATACGCGGTAATCAAGGGACACGAAAAGAATGTACACATGCTTCTGGAACACAAGGCAGAAACAAATATCAAGGACTCCATGGGACGAACCGTCATTACGATCGCCTCTTCCCGTGGTAACAAAAACATTGTCGACTTATTGATCAGATACCAGGCAGATATTTCAATACGTACCAGCGATGGAAACACGCCGCTTATTCTTGCAGCAGATTCAGGGAATGCCGGGATTGTCAGCCAGCTAATCAAGTCAGGTGCTGACGTTAATGCACGCAGCAAAAACGGTAATACCGCCCTCATGCTTGCAGCAGCTAATAATCATACCGACACCGTCAAAATCCTTCTGAAAGCCGATGCCAAAACGGGAATCAGAAACAACAAACGCGAACGGGCCCGGGACCTGGCTGAAGCATCAGGCAGCACAAAGGCATTGGCGCTCCTTGAGCAGGATAGTGCCAGCGGTGCATGGTTACCCGATTGGTTCTAGTGTGGTGTATGACAGGAGGACTTGCATGAACAGATAGCCATCTGTTGTTTTATAACAACACCATACAACCCATTCAATTATTTTCACCCTACGTGTATCCGGGCGATGAGAACAGTCATCGCCGAAAATGCCTTTTTTATCAGTGACACCTCATTATTCCTGCGGCACCGCCGACAAGGAGACTAAGGTCATGATCTTACAAACAATAATTGGAACTTCCTGTGGCCTGCGTGATATCGATCAATTGACAGATCATGAAAGGAACATGGATCAAGTGGATATTGGAATGGACTCAAACAAACAGCTGTCTGATACAGCCACGGAATCAGTTTCGTCTGCGCTGGCATTGCTCGATGAATTACCGCAACTGCCTGCGGCCGTCCATCAGTTGTTCGAGGCATTATCTGATGATGATATCGACAGGCATCATCTGGCCAGTGCTATTGATCAATGCCCGTCACTGAGTGCAAAACTGGTTGGACTGGCCAACAGCGCCTACTTCAGCCAGGCGTCACGTATTAACGGTGTTTCAGATGCCATTTTTGTGATTGGTTTTCGTACCGTTCGCAGTCTGGCAACAGCCACGGCTTTGCAATCACCCTTTAGCAATAATCAGTGCACATCTTTTCACCCCGGCCGGCTCTGGTTGCACGCCGTGCTAACAGCACATGTGGCCAGAGCATTGGCGAAACAGGCTTCTCTCACTCTCTCAGTGAATCCCGACGAAGCCTATCTGGCAGGCCTGTTACACGGTATTGGGCTGTTGGCATTGGCACACCTGTTTCCTGAGGATCTGAATCAAATTCTCGAACAAGGGAGCCCGCAACCAGGAGCGCTTGCTGCGAAGATTTATCAAAAGTTCGGCGCTACTCATCATACCGTCGGAGCAGCCCTGCTCAAGCGCTGGCAATTACCGGAGTTGTTTAGCTGTACAACAGAACATTATGCCGATCCCGATTACCAGGGGCCTTGCTGGATGGCCTGTCGGCTTATTGCGATAGCGCATGGCTGGGCCGATCGCGTCATCCACCAGAATGCTACCAGTGCCTTTGATCCTCAGGTGCTGAATCTCCTGGGTATTTCACCCGAAGACAGTGAGGCCGTGGCGGTCAGCTGTCTGGAACAGCTTGAGTGCTTTTCCGAACTGGCCGAGCTGATCAGTGGTGAAAAACCCCAATTCTGCGATCCGGAGGCAACTGCCGATGCGGTCGTGGAACTCAAGAACCGTCTCGTCGATACCATCGAATCCCTGTCTGCATTGAGTGCACTCACCGCAATTGACATACAGGACCGGAGTGAAGTGGACGTGTTGCGCGGAGCCCTTAAGGTACTAATGGCAAACCAGGACATGCAACGCTGTTCTATTTTCCTGGTAGAGGGCGATGAACTTGGGAATGCAGCTGGACTGAGCTGGTCGGAACAACATGCTGTCAGTTCTGAGAAGCTCCCTACTCCGGTGGCAACACACCGATTTAAAGTGGGTGAAGGCCTTATCGGACGGGCCGCAGAAACAGGTGAGATTCAGCATTGTCGGGATTGTTCAGCAGACCCCCGCTTCAAGCCCATGCAGGACAACAAGGATGCCGGTCTGTGTTCTATCATCAGTGTACCCATTTGTTTTCAGGACACAATCCTGGGTGTGCTAAATATCTCCCATCGCCAGGCTAACGCTTTCAGTGAATGGGATGAGCGTTTTCTTTCTGTGTTCTGCAATATGCTTGGGCAGCTGATTACATCCAATCGCTTGTTGAGGAAAATGGAGCACGAAATCGAGCAGCGCACTCTGGATCTACAGGTTGCACTGAAGCGAGCGGAATCGCTCAGCATTCTCGATGGCTTGACGGGAATTCACAACCGACGATATTTCATCAGCAATTTCAACATGCTGATCGAACAGTGCGCGCGCTACAAACACAAGCTGGCGCTGCTCATGATTGATATTGATAATTTCAAACAGATCAATGACACCTATGGCCATCTGGAAGGCGACCGTATACTGAAAGCAGTTGCCAACATCATCAAACACTGCGCCAGAGGCGCGGACATCATTGCCCGGTTTGGTGGCGAGGAATTTATCGTTGCCTTGCAGGATACCGAGTGTGAAGGGGCCAAACAGGTGGCAGAGCGTATTCAGGAACAGGTGCGACTATTGTCCTGCGGTCCGGCTGATCGCAAGCGCGGCATAACCGCGAGTATCGGTTTATCCTGTTACACCCAGTCCAGCGATATGCCGATCAAAACCCCGGAGCAGTGGGTCCAGGAAGCCGATGATGCTTTGTACCGATCCAAGCGCTCAGGAAAGAACCGCATCTCGGTGCATGTAGCCGATGCTCCAAAAAGCAATATCTACTAACGCGAGCCCTGAAAGGTCACATTTGCGTATCGATAGGCAGCAGACCAAAGAAGGTATCGCCCCTGCGTTGCCAGACGCTGCCTGCAGGCTGCCGTGTCAGCACTTCCTCGCCTGATTTCCATTGCAAGGCATTCTGTTCATCGAGCGTGACCTGCCAGCCGTTTTCGGGCAGGAAATCAGGCGCAAAGGCTGCGAGTATGCCGCGTGCGATGAATACCGACACTTAACAGACAAAAATTCACCCAACAAGGCTTTAACAGGGCATTCAATTATTTCGGAGTCAACCCACGGGCGACCTTTATAGCTCTCACCGGCGGGACTCGCAATCTGTAAGTGGTATGTATAGAGGGAAGGTGCATAGTGTTGTCTATTGTATCCGGCCACACCCTTCCGAGGGTGTTGTTTGCTTATCCAGTCATACAAATTAACAAACAATGGTAAATACTAATAACAGATTAACGGGGTAAAACATTATGAAGAAATCACGCCTGTTGTGTACCGTGTGCGCCTTATTCGCCTATGGACTCTCTGCCATCAATGCTCAGGCATCCACCATAATCAGTCCTGTTGCTGCTACGGCCAGTTCTGAATTTGGTTCTGCCAATGCCTATGATATTGGCAATACGAGTGACCAGTCCGGTTTGTCTGCTGGTTTTGTCAGCGGCGTTACTGATTTTGACACCTATCTTGCCGGAAACCCTACACACACATATATAGCAGATGATAATGAATGGTTTACTGCTACAGGAGTTGCATCTGCAACGGTCAATTACGATCTGGGTAGTGTATATTCTATTGATCGTTTGGCACTATGGAATGATGAGTACAGTGGTATTAGCTTTTTAGATATTTCAATTTCCCTGGATAATATAAATTTTACAACTGTAGCATCAGGGTTGGTCCCCGTGGATAATCCTCTTTACCTGGATTATGGTGCGGAGGTTTTTGGTTTTGGATCACAGTCAGCACGTTATATTCAGCTTGACGTAGGTGATTGTCCGCAACCGGATGGAAACTCATCCCTTTTATGCGGTATTGGTGAAGTAGCCTTCTCAACATCAGCCGTTCCCATCCCGGCCGCTGTCTGGCTCTTTGGCTCCGGCCTTCTGGGTCTGGTCGGCATGGCAAGACACAAGAAAGCGGTGTAACAGTTATTGGTGCCGGAGAGAGGAATTGAACCCCCGACCTTCTCATTACGAGTGAGCTGCTCTACCGACTGAGCTACTCCGGCCATGCGGAGAGCGACTATAAAGCAGTAGAAGAAATAATGCCACGAACTCAGTTAACCGCTGACTCATTACGAATACGAATAATGACATCAACGCCGGCAGCTACTGTGCCTTCCGGAAGATTCGGCAGGTCTGTGATCCGCAATTCGGAAGAATCAACATCGATCAGGTCACCTGTATCAATATTATAGAAATGATGATGCTCGCTGGTATTGGGATCGTAAAATACCCGCGTCGGGTCGACAATCACTTCCCGTACCAGGCCATTTCGGGCAAACAGGCCCAGCGTATTATAAACGGTCGCTTTTGATACACGGTCACGGCCATCATTCACATATGTCATGACCTGGTCTGCAGAGTAATGCTGCCGACGAGAAAACAGCACGCGCGCAATCATTAACCGCTGCTGTGTTGGCTGTATGCCATGATCACGCAACAGGCCGGCCACATCATGATTTTGTGTCATGCGCTTACCTGTCAGATATTCCATAGGTGATTTCCCACAAGATAAATGGCCATCCATAGAACGTTATCCATTGGCATAATTATAGGCATTACTGCTGGCAGTCGTCCATGCTTATCGCACCCTATTCACGGCCCTGGCACCACCCTGGTTAAAGCATTTTACAAAGAATAAGGCTCAAAGCGGGTAAAACTGTCACGTCCCAGCATGCAATCAGCCAGCAGTTGTGCCGATGCCGGCGCCATTACCACACCATTGCGAAAATGCCCGGTATTCACAAATAACCCGTGGATTTGTGGGTGCTCTCCGATATAGGGTACTCCTGTAGAAGTACCCGGCCGTAGCCCCGCCCAGTGCTTGATAACGCGGTAATCGGAGAGGGCCGGCAGCAGGTGCAGCGCCTTTTCAATCAGTATCTTCCGTGCTGCCTCTGTGGTTTCCTTGTTATATCCCTTATATTCAAGCGTACTGCCAGCCAGCACCAGGCCATTCTGGCGTGGTATCAGGTAATGATCGCCGGACAGGGTGATATGACGCAGGAAACCAGGGGATGTCTCGAACATAATCATCTGACCACGCACCGGCTCTACCGCAAGTTCCAGCCCGGCACATTGCATCACCCGGGAACTCCATGCACCACTGGCAATCACCACACGCCCAGCCAGGAAATCTCCGCGGTTTGTTTGCACGCCCTGAACCCTGCCCGACTGCACCGTGAGACCGGTGACCTCGGTTTGCTCATGCAATTTGATACCCTGCATCCGAATCGACCGGGATAACGCAGAGCACAATAGCGGGTTCCGGATTTGGGCGACATCCGGCAACAACACACTATCGCCGACGACTGACATCACCTCCAGCTCAAGTTGACGAACCTGCGCCGGGGCCACGGACTGGATACTGCTTTTGAATCTTTCAGCCCACACACTGATGCCGGAATCCAGGACGGTATTCAGAATCAACAGACCGGACTGTACCCATTCAGCATCGATTCCTGTCTGGCTCAGCAACTCTTCCACCAGGAACGGGTAATAACGCTGACTCCAGACCACCAGTTCAGAGACGGAATCCGGGTACTGCCAGGGAAACAGGGGTGAAAGTATACCGCCACCGGCCCAGGATGCCTCTCTCCCGGCCTGACCACGTTCCAGGATTGTCACTGACAAACCCTCCTTGTGCAGTGCCCGTGCAGTCAGCATGCCGAGCAAACCACTGCCCACCACAATACAGTCAATATTTGTATTTTTACCCGCCATGCATCACCTGCTTCCGCCAATAAATCTGGAACTCACCATCAAGAAATTTTCATCGCAGCCGCTACAGACAGACTGAACCTGTAGCCACTATATTTTACTGCCTGATGCTTGCACATCATAAAGAACACCCAAGCGGGTATAACAACGAACAGAGAAACCCACCTATCGGGTAATATTAACCGCTTATCTTATAGCGGATGACACGGGTGAGCGAGGTTTGTACAACTATGAATATGGAAAAAGAAACAGGATTTACTCTGGTTGAGCTGCTGATCACGATAGTGGTTGTCAGCATCTTGTTAGCCACGGGGGTACCCAGCATGATGCAAATGGTAAAAAACAACCGGGTAGCTACGCAGGCAAACAAACTGGTCACAGCCGTGCAACTGGCCCGTAATGAAGCTGTCAAGCGTGGTATCCGTTCAACCATCTGTGCGGCAAATGCAAACCTGGATAATTGTTCCGGCAGTACAGACTGGGGCACTGGCTGGATTGTGTTTTCCAACATGAATGATGACCAGACTGCGGACACCGGCACAGATGCCTGCCTGGACACTGAAGACTGCCTGATAAGGGCATTGGAGGGTGTAAACAAAAGCACCCTGACAGGTAACGACAGCGCCATACATTTCCTTCCGACCGGATTAACAGACAACGGCCCCATCACATTTACTCTCAAGGCAGATGGCTGTAAACATGAACAGGAACGTTCCATCACCGTCTCCTTGCAGGGTCATACAACCATTGCCCAACAGGCATGTACCCCCTAACCAGGAAATTTTACATCATGAGCTGCAAATCAGATCAGCCACATAAAAAACAGTGCGGTTTCACATTGCTGGAAGTGCTTATTGCCCTGTTGATTCTGTCTATCGGACTACTGGGTCTGGCCTCACTGCAGACCAATGGACTACGGTCTAACCAGATGGCCAGCATGCGCACGACAGCCACACAACTCGCCTATAACATTGCTGACCGCATGCACGCCAACCCTGCCGGGGTTGATGCACAGAATTACGTGATTGCCGTCAGTGGTGTCGACCCGGTTATAGCGACAGACTGTGAAAGCACCACCTGCACCTCTTTACAAATGGCAACGTACGATCTTGCTCAATGGCGTAGCGCAATCAGGTCCCTGCCCGGCGGCAGCAGTTCGATCACAAGAACTGTCACCGGCACAGTGGTTACGCACACCATCACGGTCTTCTGGGATGAATACCGCAAGGGTATATCAGGCACGGACTGCGGGGCTGATCCTTTTGTCGATCTGCGCTGTATGTCATTGACACTGTAATGAGGCACATATGAATCATTTTAACAGCATTTTCAATAACCGGCCCCGGTACTGCAAAGGATTCAGCATTGTCGAAATGATGGTGGCCATGGTGATTTCATTGATCCTGATGGCCGGCATCGCACAAATATTTCTAAGTTCCAGGCAAAGCTTTACTATCCAGAACACACTCGGCCGGCAGCAGGAAAATGGTCGCTATGCTGCCAATATCATTGCCCAGGATCTGCGCAGAACCGGTTACTGGGGCGGGAATGCCGATGTAACCGGTGTTACTGGTTCAGAGCCTCCCGTCGCCCCGTCCGCCACCTGTAATACCGGCAACAATTCCTGGGCGCGCATGATAGACCGACGGATTTTTGGCCTGAATCATACAGAGACAGCCCCGCTGGCCGCTTACGGATGCATTAATGACGGTAACGGGCATTCCTCGCGTGATGTCCTTGTCATGCGCTTTGCATCACCCTGGCTTGTTTTTCCAACACCCACCACCAATCAACGTCCGATCGAGAACAACAGCCGCCTGTACATCCGTTCCTCGCTGACTATTTCAGACCAGGCCGGACGTATTTTCAAGGGCAGCGATAATTCCGACTCGGATAATGATATGAATGACGGGGCTGCCGCCCCCCCTTCAGAGCGCACATCCGATCTAATGGCCCGCGCCTACTACATCGGACCGTCAGGGCAGACATGCAATGGCATTGCCGTTCCTTCACTATTCCGCGAAGAACTGAATAACAATGGCCAGCCTGTGGCCGTAGAAGTTGCCTATGGTGTAGATAATCTGCAGGTACGCTACGGACTGGATACCAATGCGGACGATTCGGTAGATATCTATCTCGATGCGGACGCCATTGATAACACCATCAGTGGACCCAACAATGTCAGCGACTGGAACCAAGTGATTGCCGTGCGCTTCTGGTTGCTGACACGGTCCGAATGCCCGGAAACCGGGTACACCAACAACAATACCTACACCATGGGTGATCATGTCTACACCCCGGCAGATGGCTTCCGCCGCCAACTCTATCAATCAACAGTGAAACTCCGCAATATTTAGCCGTGATGCAGTCATGAGGACAGACACCATGAACAATACGACATCGTCAATCAGCCATAATCAGCACGGGGCTGCACTTTTTATGGCATTGATATTTCTGCTGATCTTGACCCTCCTGGGTGTCTTCGGCATGAACCAGTCTCGCATGGAAAACCTGATGGCAGGTAACAACCAGTTTCAGGCACTGGCGCTCAATCATGCAGAACTGATGCTGGATGCCGGCATGCGCGAGATCGAGAGCAATGTCGGTGATGGCGTCACTGTGAACATGGACACCGCTGGCGACCATCTTTACCTGAATACAGCCGCATCGACCGAAACCATCGATCCAACCGCGCTTAACTGGACATTCAATACCGTCAGTACCACACCACCCGGAGGGGATGCCAGGTATTCATATGATTACGTCATCGAATATATTGGTTCGCTTGACGGCACCGAGAATGCCCTGTGCTCCGCACAAACCGGTACCGGCAGCACCCTGGATGACTGCATCCGTGAAATCTATCTGGTAACCAGTCAGAGCGTTACCAGCCGCGGGGCAAAGCGCATTATCCAATCAGTTTTCGTCTCGGATGAATTGATGTAACAGCTTACACCTCCGTATCCGTCTGGAGAATTATTATGAAATCAACAAACAAAACACGCTACTTGCTTGCCGGTACACTACTGGCCGCCCTGACAGCCACCTTGTATGCCACTATGCAATTTACCCCCTCTACACAGCCGGCAACCATTATCGGCAAATACGCACTGGAAAATACAAGTCTGTCTGGTGGAACCCTCGCCTACCGTCCGTTCTTCGAAAATGGCGCCTGGCAGGGCGACATTATTCAATATGCAATTGATGAATACGGTACCCGTTCGACTGACGCCAGTGTTGGTTCCAACTCACCGGTTGTGGCAGGCTCCTCGGGTGGCTGTGGCAAGACAGCACCTGGTGGTTGCTGGATGGCACGCGCCACTTTTGAAAGCAAGGTTGCCAGTGTTACAGACTACTGGAAAGAAATAACCGATGGCAGGAACATCTTTACCTATGGTGACAGTGATGCTGACGACATCGCCGATGGCCAGGTGGATTTCCTGTGGAGTAACCTGACTACGACACAACGCGCCGCACTGGACCCGACAACTGCAGCTGACCCGACACCGCTGACCGCTGCGTATGACAGCCCGATTCTGAACTTCATACGAGGTGATGACAGCAATGAAAAAGCCAATGGCGGCAGCTACCGCAATCGCTTCAGCCTGCTGGGCGACATCATCAATTCATGGCCTATCTTCATAGGGCCACCCAGGGAAAACTACACCATATCGGGATTTATTGACTTCAAAAACCTGTATTCAGGTGCAAACCGGCGCGATGGCCGCATTGCCGTCGGTGCCAACGACGGTATGTTGCATGTGTTCGATGAGGATGATGGCTCCGAGGTCTATGCCTATGTTCCATCCATGCTCCACAGCAAACTCGATCGTTTAAAAGTATTACCCTACGACAATGTGAACCACACCTCTTACGTTGATGGCAAGTTAACGTCTGTCTCAGCGCAGGTAGATGGTAACTGGAAAACCATTCTGGCCGGCGGTCTGGGTGCCGGTGGTGCCGGTCTGTTTGCACTGGATGTCACCAACCCCGCCCCCAGCAGCGACAAGATACTCTTTGAAGTGACCGGCAGTGATGTCGGTTATATCTACAGCCAACCCAGTATTGTGCGTCAGGATGACGATAACTGGTACATCGTGACCGGCAACGGTTACGGAACAGGAGGCAATGGAAAACTGTTACTGATCAGTCTGAATGACGGCTCCTACACATCGATATCAACAGGTGTTGCCGCCGGGCTGTCAGGCGCTACTCTCGTTGATAGCAACGCAGACAGCTACGCTGATATTGCGTTCGCCGGTGACGAGGACGGCAACCTGTGGAAGTTCTACCTGGGCAGCAGCCCGCCGGCAACCAATCCGGTAAGGTTATACCAGCCACCGGGAGAAATTGGCACTGATCAGCCAATTACCACACGACCCGAGATTGGTGAACACCCATCGGGGGGCTACATGGTCCTGTTCGGGACTGGCAGCATCACCAGCCTGACAGACGCAATAGACCCAAGCTACCCGACACAGGCCCTCTATGGCATCTGGGACAGCGGGCCGGGTACCGTCATCGTCCAGCAAACACTGGCGGAAGTCAGTGAAGTGACGTTCACATCGGCTGTTGGCAGCAACACCGAGTCAGTGCGTTATATAGTGAGCAACAATGTACTTGACTATAACTGTGCGGCTGATAATTCAAGCTGTGACATTGGCTGGAAAGTAAACTTGCCAAATACAGGTGAGCGTATTGTTGGTCCGCCCCAGTTGCGCAATAGCCGCATGCTCATGGTAACCACCAATCCATTAGGTACTGGCGGTAGTTCCGATCTTGTTGGTGACAGCTGGCTGATGTCTGTTAACTATCTCACCGGTGGTGATAACAACGCCATTGTCCTGAACCTGAATGGTGACGGTGAACTGAATGTCGGTGATGCGGTGGATATCAGCAACAATGAAACACCCGAGCTGCGGGCACCGGTCGGCCTGCATCTGGGTGATGGCAATATATCGCAACCCACACTGGCCAGCATCAGTCCCGGTATTGATGCCATTTTCATCAATGGCCTGCGCATGCCCTTACCGATTATCGCGCAGGTCGACGGTCCGTTACTTGGTGGTCACCTCGATGTTGAAACCGACAGCCCGTCTGGCGGCAGCATTGCACCCAACAGCATCAGCAAACACAGTGAATACTACAATATTGATACCCCTGACGGGCTTGGTTACGGCATTGATGGTCACTTCCATAATTATGACACCAGTAATAACATCTCCTATGTGGATATCTTCCAGCTCGAACCGCGTCGCGGGAAGGCCAGCGCGGCCGCCATCACAGCAACCTGTAGTGATGAGGACAACGAGAAGACCATTGATGTCGGCGACGAATGCTTACTGGCTATCGAGGGCGAACTGAACCGTGCCTACGACACCCTTGCAACCGACCGGGATGGTGATGCTGAGGGTACAGTCGAATCCGAGGTCTATGCCCTGGGTACCACCACGCCACTGGACAAGGATCAAAAATTCATTGTGGTGGTCGCGAATGCTGACCTGACACCGGCAGCCGACTTGCAAATCGGTTGCCGCACATGGAATGCCCAGACTTACCAGGACATGATCACCGGCCAGCTTGAGCTGGGCAAGACACCGTCACAGCTGCAGGATACCTACCATGGCAATGCGACGCTGCTCTTCTCTGCAGAAGATATCGCCACGGATGCCAGCTTTACTTGCCCCGATGACAGCCCGGACCCGACCTTGCGGCTACTCTTCTCCACCACGGATATCCTGCAGGGCGGCATCCACGGCACCCGTTCCCAGTGTGTCCTGGGGCTGCACGACTACCATGACCCGGTCGATTACTGGGATGCTGAAGTGCTCTGTAACGCGCCCGGCGGGACGGCAGCTGACTGTAGCGGCCTGACCAACCCCATTGGTGATCCACTACGTGTTCCCCCTGCCAGTTATATAGAAGACCCTGCAGACAACCTGCACATTACCGAGATACCCAGCAAGGAAGGTACCGGTTACCGCTGGCGTAACGGAGCGCTGACCGTGCAACTGCTCAAGGTCAACAGCGCAACCAATGTCGCCGAGTACACGCTGGAGGATCCCAGCTATTTACCGACCAAGGGCGGTCGCTTCGGTGGTACCTACGCGAAGGCGTTTAGGACTGCCAAGGTCACAGGCAAGACCACCTTTATCATGGAAGAAGGTCCGGATGAAAGCGGCCTGCTGCATGAGACCACCGTGTACTGGCATCTGGGTGATCTTTCTGATGGCATCCAGCGTGGTACCCCGGCCTCTGTACCATGCTACGGTGACCCCAGCTGGAGCAGTGTCTGGACCCAGGAAACTCGTGGGCTGACGCTGGGTCAGTACAAGGCGCTGTACGAAAACATCGAGACAAACAAGCCCGGGGTACTGGAGGCCTATGATGCGGCGGTAGTGGACCTGCGGGCTGCACTTGCGGCTGGAGACGAAACGGCCATCAACCAGGCCCTGCTGGAACTGGGCAAATTGCTTGCCGCCAATCCGGATCTTGCGAAGTACCATAACTACCGTGATTACGCCCCTGGTGTTATACCGGACCAGCACCTGCGTGAGATCGACCAGGATCTTGCCGATGATCCAGATGATCCGAATAATAATGACAACCCCACCGGTGACGATGGCACCCCTGCCCTGGTCGATGACCTGACAACCGGAACGGGTACGGCACTGAACCGGGAGATCCTCGGTCCGAACTTCGCAATTGGACGCCGTACCTGGATCGACTTGAGGCAATAGCGACCAATGCCCGGCAGCCTGATTGCCGGGCATTTTCATAGTTACTTACACAGGACTGTTGTTATGAAAAAGACTGCGCGCGGCATGACCCTCATCGAGTTAATCATCGTTGTTGCAATCCTCGGGATTATTGCGGCCATCGGCTATCCGTCCTACCTGGAACATGTCAAGAAGACACGACGCGCTGAAGGCATGGGAGAACTGCTGGAACTCGCCGACCGCATGGAACGGCACTATTCAGACACCGGCACCTATGACCAGAATGACGGCAGTGACATGACAGCAACGGTCATCTATGGAGGGAGGACGACTACCAGGAATGGCTACTACACCCTGTCAATCGCTGCCGGCACCGATAACGTTCAGTTCACTGCAAGTGCAACCCCCACCAGCAAGGGGCAACAGAACACCGACAAGTGCGGGACTTTTACCATCAATTCCCTGGGGACGAAAAGCGTTAGCGGCGGATCCTTAACAACAGATGACTGCAACTGGAAATAAGCTGGACGGGAAACACAAGACGGTTGTTTCCCGGGCAATACTGTCAGGTCCTGGCGGTCACCCTTAATTCACCGGGTAGCGCAAAGGTCACCGCCTCCTTTTCCCCCTGTGACTCAGCGACCATCACCGCGCCCCAGTCACACAATTTCTCCACAACACCGATCACAATATCCTCCGGCGCAGAAGCACCGGCAGTCACGCCAATGCATTGCTTGCCGGCAATCCACTGTTTCTGTATCTGGCTTGCCTCATCAATCAGATAAGAGCTAACCCCCTTGTTTTCAGCCAGTTCACGCAAGCGGTTCGAATTGGAACTATTGGGAGAACCGACCACCAGAATCACGTCACACTGCTGTGCCAGTGTCTTCACGGCATCCTGACGGTTCTGAGTGGCATAACAGATATCATCCTTGCGCGGTCCCTGGATTTTCGGAAACCTGTTTTTCAAGACCTCTATTACGCACAAGGTATCATCAACAGACAACGTTGTCTGGGTCACAAAGGCCAGGTCATCGGCCTGCCTGGGGTGCAACCCGGCAACGTCCTCCGGAGTTTCCACCAGATACACACTACCACCCCCGGAAACATCGTACTGCCCCATGGTGCCTTCTACTTCCGGATGACCCTTGTGACCGATGAGGATACATTCACGCCCTGCTGCCGCATGCCGTCTGACCTCCATGTGCACCTTGGTCACCAATGGGCAAGTGGCATCGAACACACGCAGCTTGCGTCTTTCCCCTTCTGCATGAACCGCACGTGACACACCGTGGGCGCTGAAAATAACCGTACCACCATCCGGCACCTCCTCCAGCTCGTCGACAAACACCGTACCGCGTGCCCGCAGGCCAGCTACAACATGGCGGTTATGCACGACTTCATGGCGCACATAGATCGGGGCACCAAACAACTCCAGTGCGCGTTCGACAATCTCGATAGCACGATCAACACCGGCACAAAAACCGCGCGGATTTGCGAGAATAATTTTAGCGGGTGACTTCGTCATGGGTAAGATTCCAGGTCACTCCTGCGCAGGCACGACCGTAATGATTTCAACTTCAAAAGCAACAACCCGTCCTGCCAGCGGGTGATTAAAATCCACATCAACCGTTTCATCAGTCAGTGCAACGACCGTACCGGACAGCTCCTCACCTGCGGGGGTATCAAAACCTATGATAACGCCCGGCTCCAGTACCAGTTCCTCTGAAAATTCCGAGCGGGACAACTGATGCAGCTTGTCCGGATCATGCAAACCAAAGGCCTGCCCCGGCTGCAGTACCAGCCGCTGGGTGTCTCCGGCGTTCAGGCCATAAAGTCCCAGCTCCAGCCCTTCTTCCAGAGTGCCATCACCCATGGTGAACGTCAGTGGCTCGCCTTCAAAGGTACTCTCGGCAACCGTGCCATCTTCCAGCACCAGGGACAAATGCAGGGTAACCGTACTTTCAGGACTAATCGGGTACTTCATATATAAACCTGCAGGAGCGCATCGCATGCGCGATTAAATAACAATTCGCGCATGCGATGCGCTCCTGCAAAATAATGCATGTTTCAGGGAGCAGATGATGCTTGCCTGTGCTCGCGAAACGCATCCACCAGCAGCAGGAATGCCCCCACCGAGATAGCCGAATCGGCAATGTTAAATGTCGGCCAGTGCCAGCTGCCGTAGAACACATCGATAAAGTCGATCACATAACCGTACACCAGCCGGTCGATTACGTTACCGGCGGCCCCTCCAAGAATGAGTACCAGCGCCACCCGGGTACCCGTATTACCTGAAGGCAGGCGGTACAGCCATGCGACCAGGATGGCAATCACGACCAGGGCGAGAACGATAAAAAACCATCGCTGCCAGCCTGAGGCATCACCAAGAAAGCTGAACGCCGCACCGTAGTTGTACGCCTTGCGTAGCGCCAGAAAGGGTAACAGCACCACTGACTGATGCATTGAGAGCATGGCATCTGCCAGCAACTTGGTGCACTGATCCAGTACCAGCACAACCACAGAGACCCATAACCATTTCACAGCAACAATTCCTGTTCACCTGACTCAGACAAAACGTCGCGACTCACCTTCACCGGATACATTCTCGACACAGCGGCCGCATATCTCCGGGTGTTCTGCACTGGAACCAACATCTTCACGGTGATGCCAGCAACGGATACATTTTTTAAAGCTGGACGGGCCAACCTTAATGCTGAACGACAAGTCGGGCACATCGGCCACCACGGCATCGTCCGGACTTTCAGCCGCATCATGTACACGCGCATATGACGTGATAAGCAAAAATCGCAGTTCATCTCCAATGGCCTTCAGCAAGGACTGCGTGTCAGCATCGGCATACAGATCCACTTCCGCATCCAGTGAAGAACCGATTTGTCCATCGGCACGCAATTTTTCCAGTTCCTTGCTAACAACTTCACGAACTTCGGTAATATGTTCCCAGAAGTTGGCGCCCATGCGCTGCAGAATTTCACCTTCTGAATAATAGGCCGGTGGCAACTCATACCAGGTCGACAGGAACACGGAGTCCTGACGCGTACCAGGCAGCTGCTGCCAGATTTCCTCGGCAGTAAAGCTCAGGATGGGTGCCAGCCAGCGGACCAGCGCTTCAGCAACGTGGTACATCGCCGTCTGCGCCGAACGCCTCAGGGTACTGTTTTCCTGCGTGGTGTACTGGCGGTCTTTAATGATATCCAGGTAAAAGCCGCCCATATCGACCACGCAGAAATTATGGACCAGCTGAAAAATCCTGTGGAACTCGTAATTTTCGTACGCGTCCATTAGCTGCTCCTGCAACTTGCGGGTACGTTCCAGTACCCAGCGGTCCAGACACAACATAAATTCCGGATCAAGCAGATGATGGTCCGGTTCAAACCCGGAAAGATTTGCGAGCAGAAACCGTGAAGTATTTCGCAGCCGGCGGTAGGCCTCTGCCGTGCGTTTCAGGATCTCATCAGATACATTCATCTCTCCGCGGTAATCTGTTGCGGCAACCCATAGGCGCAGTATGTCCGCACCCAGAGAATTCACGATCTTCTGTGGTGCAACCACATTGCCACGCGACTTGGACATTTTCTGCCCCGTGGCATCCACCGTAAAACCGTGTGTTAACACTGTCTTGTATGGCGCAGTACCGCGCATGGCGATTGAACTCAACAGTGACGACTGGAACCAGCCCCGATGCTGATCAGAACCTTCCAGGTACAGGTCAGCTGGCAGACCCAGCTGGTCACGCCGTTCCAGCACGGCAAAATGTGTTACACCGGAATCAAACCATACATCAAGGGTATCGCCGGCTTTTTCATAGTCATCAGCTTCATCACCCAGCAGTCCTGCCGGATCCAGCTCAAACCAGGCATCGATACCTGCTGTCTCTACACGTCCGGCGACCTCCTCGATCAGGCGTCCCGTTTCCGGGTGTAATTCACCACTCTGCTTGTTGATAAACAATACAATAGGCACCCCCCAGGTCCGTTGCCTGGAGATACACCAGTCCGGTCGCCCTTCCACCATGCCCTCGATGCGGGCCTCACCCCAATCCGGCAACCACTGAACATCCTTGATGGCCTTTAATGACGCCTCGCGCAGACCATTCTGTTCCATGCTGATAAACCATTGCGGCGTGGCGCGAAAGATAATGGGGGTCTTGTGCCGCCAGCAATGTGGATAACTGTGACGCAACATCTCTTCATGCAGCAGCGTGCCCTTGCCCTTGAGTACTTCGATGACATGGTCATTGGCAGCGAACACATGTTCACCGGCAAAAATTTCCGTGTCCGGTAGAAAACAACCGTTACTGCCGACCGGATTATCAACTGGCAAACCATAACGACTGCCGACCACATAGTCATCCTGGCCGTGCCCGGGTGCCGTATGTACCGCACCGGTACCCGCTTCGGTCGTCACGTGATCACCCAGGATCACCGGTACTTCACGGTCATAGAAAGGGTGACCGAGCAGCTGCCCTTCCAGGTCGCTGCCCTTGCAGTAGGCAACCACCTGGTATTTTTCAATGCCGAAACGCAGCATCACGTCCTTGAGCAATGCCTCCGCCACCAGCAGCCGTTCAGTTCCGGCGCCGGTATCGCATTGCACCACGGCATACTCAAATTCAGGGTTTAGCGATACGGCCTGGTTCGCTGGCAGCGTCCAGGGTGTCGTTGTCCAGATGACAACCGAGATCGGTCCCTCACCGGTATGGCCATCCACGTGATGGCAGCAGGACAGCAGGCCATCCTCATTCAGTACCCGGAAACGAACATCAATGGCCGGTGAGTTCTTGTCTTCATACTCGACCTCAGCCTCTGCGAGTGCCGAGCGGCAATCCGTGCACCAGTGTACCGGCTTGAAACCCTTGTGCAGGTGCCCGTTTTCCACAATCCTCCCGAGCGCACGAATGATGTCTGCCTCGAACTGATAATCCATGGTGAGATAGGGATTCTGCCAGTCACCAAAGACACCCAGACGAATAAAATCCTTGCGTTGCCCATCCATCTGCTTGCCGGCATATTCACGGCATGCCTTTCTGAACGTTGGCGCGTCGACCTTCACGCCGGCCTTGCCGACTTTCTTTTCGACATTGAGTTCTATCGGCAAACCGTGGCAATCCCAGCCCGGTACATAAGGTGCATCAAAACCACTCAGTGTCTTGCTCTTGACGATAATGTCCTTCAACACCTTGTTAACGACATGCCCGATATGAATATCGCCATTGGCATAGGGCGGGCCATCATGCAGTACAAACCGTGGCCGGCCTGCACCTGACTGCCGCAGCCTTGCATACAGGTCCATCTCATCCCAGCGCCTGAGCATTGCCGGCTCGCGATTGGGCAAATTCCCCTTCATAGGGAAAGCCGTCTTGGGAAGATTCAAGGTATCTTTATAATCAGTCATGTATCCAGGTACCGCCAGGGCGCAGAGAGCGCAAAGTTATAACCCAATAAGGTAATGAATCCCACTTATCTTTAGTAATGGGGGGATAATGAGACCCTTCATGCAGCTGCCCCTGCAAAAAAGGCCCGAGCCTGTTCGGCATCCAGCTCTATTTGCCGTTTTAACAGCTCAAACGATTCAAACTTTCGTTCGGAACGCAGTTTCTTCAGAAAACTGACCTGTACATGACGTCCGTAAATCTCACGGTCAAAGCCAAACAGATGAACTTCCAGCAACGCGCGGCTGCCATCGACGGTTGGCCGGGTACCGACATTCGCGACCCCGGGTATCGGCCTGTTGTCGATACCACGCATTTCCACGGCAAATACCCCGTCAACGGGAACCGCGGTTCGATGCAAAAAGATGTTCGCCGTCGGAAAACCGATCGTACGTCCACGCTTGTCACCATGTGCAATCCGGCCGCTCATCCAGTAAGGCCGGCCCAACAGCTTCTCTGCACCGCTTAAGTCACCGTCGTTCAAGGCCACCCGAATGCGGGTACTGCTGACCCGGTGATTGCCGATGTTGAAGGTCTGCATGGTCACAACCGGAAATCCGTGCGTTTTCCCTGCCTGCTGCAGCAAGGAATAATCACCCGTGCGTCCCTTGCCAAAGCGGAAGTCGTCACCAACAACCAGGTATTTCACCGCCAACCCGTCAAGCATGATCCGCTGGATGAATTCGTTCGCTGTCAGACTCGCCAGGTAGGCGTTAAAACGCAGGCAGACCACCCGGTCAATACCGCAGTGCCGCAACATTTCCAGCTTTTCCCGGAATCGTGTCAGCCGTGGCGGCGCTTCCTCCGGCATAAAATACTCGCGCGGCTGTGGCTCAAACGTAATCAGCGTTACCGGTAACTGGCGCTCCCTGCCCTGCACAGCCAGCTGCGCCAGCACCGTCTGGTGGCCAAGATGGATCCCATCGAAGCTGCCGATCGTTGCCGCACATCCCCGGTGTTCAGGGCGCAGATTATGTAAACCACGAACCAGTTCCATCAGCGGAGACCGACCTCAATGACAAAATGGGGAAGTATAAATCATTCAGACGCTAACCTTCATCATGCCGCTGCTGCAACAGATCCTTGATGCGCAGGCCGCAGAGCAACAGGGCGATGAAATAGCTGCCCGCCCCTGCCATGACCCACAGCAGCAGCCCACTCACCCGCGACCAGACAGACCACTCCAGCCAGACCTGTACAGCAGGCATACCCAGAAACAACACACAACCGAGGGCCGTCGCTGCGAAACCTGTTTGCAGGAAAAAACGACGCCACCCTGATTCCGGCCGATAGACCTGCTTCTTTTTCAGCCTGTGGAACAACAAACCGGCATTCAGCCAGGCCGCCAGCGAGGTGGCCAGTGCCAGCCCGGCATGCGGTCCAGAAATTTCCAGCATCACCATGGGCACCACAAACAACAGGTTCAGCACCATGTTGGTTAACAGGGCCGCCACCGCGATGCGTACCGGGGTGGTGGTGTCCTTGCGGGAATAAAACGCCGGGGCCAGCACCTTGATCAGCATGAAGGCTGGCAATCCGACAGCATAGGCCATCAGGCTTAAACCGGCCATGTCCACGTCATCGGCTCCGAAGTCACCATAAGTAAACAGTGTCACCAGCATCGGGCGTGCCAGCAAAAACAGCCCGACGGCAGAAGGTATCCCGATCAGCAGCACCATGCGCAGGCCCCAGTCCACGGTGTGCGAGAATTCATCAGCCGAGTCATTGGCATGACTGCGCGACAGACTTGGCAGGATAACGGTCGACAGGGCAATGGCGAACACACCCAGCGGGAACTCCACCAGCCGGTCAGAGTAGTACAACCAACTGACGCTACCGGCCACCAGGAAGGAGGCAATCAGGGTGTCGAACAGCAGATTGATCTGGGCCACCGATGAACCAACAATACCGGGTAGCATCAGTTTCATGATGCGACGCACACCTTCATCCTGCCGGCCCCATGCTGGTTTGGGGAACAGACCGACACGTTTCAATGAAGGCAACAGGAACAGCACCTGTACCACACCCGCCACGAAAACACCGCCGGCCAGCGCCAGCTCGGGCTGTGCCAGGTGTGGTGAGACGAGGATCGCAGCACCGATCAATACCACGTTTAGCCACACCGATACGAAAGAGGCCGCTGCAAAACGCCCATAGGTATTCAGTATCCCTGCAGCAAAAGCAACCAGGGAAATGAACAGGATGTAGGGAAAGGTCATGCGCAACATCAGCGCGGCAAGATCAAACTGCACGGGATCACGGTAGAGGAAGCCGGGTGCGAAGAGAGTGACCAGCACCGGACTCGCCAGCACACCGATGACACTCAGCAAGGACAGCACACCCAGCAGTGTTCCGCCAACCCTGTTGACCAGTTGCTGTACAGAGGCGTGATCACGCTGTTCCCGGTACTCCGAAATAATTGGTACGAACGCCTGCGAAAATGCACCCTCGGCAAATAGCCGCCGCAAAAAGTTCGGAATTTTGAAGGCCACGAAGAAGGCGTCCATGCTGGCATTGGCACCAAACCAGCGCGCCAGCACCATGTCCCGTACCAGACCCAGCACCCGGGACACCAGCGTCATACTCCCAACAATTGCTGTATTTTTCAGTAACTTATGGCGCATTAACCCGGATTATTTTACTCATAAAGTATTCTCTCTACCCCGCAAACCAGAAAAGGCACTAATTAAAACAGGAGCTTACCAGCAGAGGGGAAAATACGCACCGGTTTGACTATATTGACAAAGGTGACCGAAATCCGCATAGTACGCCGTCTTTCGCAGGATGAAATTACTGGAGCAGTTCTTTTGGCAAACTCAGCACAAGCAACCAAGCGCGCACGACAGGCAGAGCAACACCGCCAGCTTAACGCCAGCCAGCGTTCAAATATGCGCACGTCAATAAAGAAAGTGATCACCGCCATTGAAGCCGGCGATCGTGATGCTGCCAGGCAGGCGTATGATAATGCCATGCCGGCTATCGATCGCGCTGCGGGAAAGGGGCTGATTCATGCCAACAAGGCCGCACGCCACAAGAGCCGCCTCAATCAACACATACGCAACATGTAAGCGACAAGCGATGCATGCAACAAGAGCCGGTTACTGACCGGCTTTTTTTTGCCAGCTATTCAGCTGATCAGCACCAGATTATCCCGATGAACAAGCTCCGTCTCAGCGATATAACCCAGCAGTTCCTCGATGCGGCTACTTGAATGTCCAATGATCTGTTTCGAATCAGCTGTATTGTAATTCACCAGGCCACGCGCCACTTCACCACCGGCAGAATCCAGGCAGACTACAAGGTCACCGCGATCAAACTTGCCTTCAACACGGGTTACTCCGACCGGTAACAGACTGCTGCCGGCACTGCGCAGAACCCTCACCGCACCGTCGTCCAGTAACAGCCGTCCACGCACCTTCAATTGACCCGCCAGCCATTGCTTGCGGGCAGCAACCGCACCACTCACCGCTGTCAACCGCGTACCCAGTTTTTCATCCGCCGCCAACCGTTGCAGGATATTGTGCTCGTTACCGGAGGCAATCAGTGTCATCGTCCCCGACCTGGCTGCACGTGCGGCAGCCCGCACCTTGGTCAACATACCACCACGTCCAAGCACCCCGCCGCTGCCGGCTGCCATCTTCTCCAGCGTCAGGTCACCGGCCTGTGCTTCAGGGATCAAACGGGCATCCGGATTGGTCCGTGGATCACTATCCAGCAATCCTTCCCGATCCGTCAACAGCACCAGCAAGTCCGCTTCGACCAGGTTTGCTACCAGGGCCGCCAGCGTGTCGTTATCCCCCAGACGGATTTCATCGGTAATTACCGTGTCGTTCTCATTCACGATGGGAATAACACCCAAATCAAGCAGGGTACGCAGGGTGCTTCGTGCGTTCAGGTAGCGCTGGCGGTCAGCCAGGTCTTCATGCGTCAACAATACCTGCGCAGTATGCAGGCCGTACTTCTGGAAACGCGACTCGTATGCCTGCACCAGGCCCATTTGTCCGATGGCTGCAGCGGCCTGTAATTCATGTAAGGCGTGCGGGCGTTGCGTCCAGCCGAGGCGGGAGAGACCTTCTGCAACAGCACCCGAGGAAACCAGTAACACTTCGCGGCCTGCCTGCCGCAAGGTCGCAATCTGCTCGACCCAGGCATCAATGGCGTCCACAGCCAGACCCTGACCATCATTGGTCAGCAGTGCGCTGCCGATCTTGATAATCCAGCGCTGGCAATCACTGACTTTCACATCATTCACCATGGCGAAAGATTACCCATCTCCAGCACTATCTTCCAGAGGCTTCCTGTTCTCAATAAAGTCCATGACCGCATGTACCAGCGCATCAGTGCCCGTATGCGCCAGCGCCGATATTTCGAATACCGGGCCCTTCCAGTCCAGTGCCTTGACGACCTCCTGGCAGCGTTGCTTGCGCTCATCCAACGGAATCAGATCCGTTTTATTCAATACCAGCCATCGGTCCCGCTCCGCGAGTTCGACATCATACTGTTCCAGCTCGGCAATAATTGTCTCAGCGTCGGCGATCGGGTCACAGTCCGGCCCCATGTCGATCAAGTGCAGCAACAGCTGTGTACGCGACAGGTGTTTAAGAAACTGAATCCCGAGACCGGCCCCTTCCGCAGCACCCTCAATCAACCCGGGAATATCAGCCATGACAAAGCTGCGATGTGAAGAAGCCCTCACGACCCCAAGATTCGGGTGCAGGGTCGTAAACGGATAGTCGGCAATCTTGGGGCGCGCAGATGAAACCGCGCTGATCAAGGTGGATTTACCGGCATTCGGAATCCCCAACAAGCCCACGTCTGCCAACAACTTCATCTCCAGGTGCAGCTGGCGCTTTTCACCCGGCGTACCCGGTTTCGACTGGCGCGGGGTTCTGTTGGTCGAGCTTTTATAGCGGGCATTGCCCAAGCCATGAAAACCGCCCCTGGCAACCAGCAAACGCTGGCCGTTCCTGACCAGGTCACCAATCAGCTCACCGGTCTCGTCTTCATGGACCATTGTCCCGACCGGCACCTTGACGACAAGATCATCACCTGACTTGCCGGTACAATTCCTGCCCTTGCCTTTCACCCCCTGCTCAGCAATAAATTTCCGGGCATGTCGAAAATCAATCAGTGTATTTATGCAGCTGTCTGCTTCCAGATAGACACTACCACCATCCCCGCCATCACCCCCATCCGGACCACCATGAGGAATATATTTTTCTCGCCGGAAACTGACACAACCGTTCCCACCGTCACCGGCACGGACTTCAATGGTTGCTTCGTCAATAAACTTCATATTACTGATCCGTCACTCCCGGCATCCCTGCCTCTCGCGACATACCTACATCCCTGTAAGCAAAAAACCCCGCTCTTGGCGGGGCTTGATAAATCCTGATGGGTGAGGGTCTAGCCCGCAACGATGTCAACAAACTTGCGCTTTTTGGCACCACGCTGCACAAACTGCACTACGCCATTACTCTTCGCGAAGAGGGTGTGGTCCTTGCCGCAACCAACATTCTTGCCAGGGTGAAAACGCGTTCCCCGCTGACGAACGATGATGTTACCGGCCAGTACGCTCTCGCCACCGTAGCGCTTCACGCCCAGTCGTTTCGATTCTGAATCGCGACCATTGCGGGTACTGCCGCCTGCTTTTTTATGTGCCATTGAATAATCCTCTGCAGCGACTGATTAAGCGCTGATACCGGTAATTTCAACTTCTGTGAAGTTCTGACGATGTCCCATGCGTTTCATGTGATGCTTGCGACGGCGGAACTTTATGATTTCGATTTTTTTGCCCCGGCCATGCGCCTTGACGGTTGCAGTCACTTTACCACCTTCAAGCAGGGGGGCACCAATCTTGACGTCTTCGCCTTCGCCCACCATCAGGACCTGGTCAAAATCGACGGAATCGCCCTCATTGGCATCCAGCGTCTCAATCCGCAGGGTATCTCCCTCGGAGACGCGATACTGCTTACCGCCTGTCTTTATAACTGCATACATTTCAAGAACTCCAACTACATCTGCTGCATTGTCGAAAAAGGCCGCTCATTCTAATGATTGCGCCCGGCAAGGTCAATCAAATCCCTTCTGGCACATAAACCCCATCCCCGTTAGACTTGTCAGAGTGTCGGTGAATCGGGTGCAGGATGTTAAAGCGCCCATAATACTTCGTGAATTCGCGCAAATATGCTAAAACTTGTTAACAATCAATCCGATGCTATCGACCTCGACACCATCAGGACACTGGTATCCAAAGATATGGATGCCGTCGATGCACTCATTAAGCAGTGCCTGCATTCCGATGTAGCCCTGATCAACCGGCTTTCACACTATATTATAAACAGTGGCGGCAAGCGTTTACGCCCGATGCTGGTGCTGTTGTCCGCCAACACCTGCCAATATCAGGGTGACCAGCATATCAACCTGGCAGCCATTATCGAATTTATCCACACCGCTACCCTGCTGCACGATGATGTCGTCGATGCTTCCCAGTTACGGCGCGGCAACATGACGGCAAACGCCGTGTGGGGCAATGAAGCAAGCGTACTGGTGGGGGATTTCCTGTACTCGCGCGCCTTTGAAATGATGGTCGATGCCAACAACATGCGCATTATGGAAATAATGTCGCATACAACCAATACCATTGCCGAAGGCGAAGTACTGCAATTGCTGAATTGTCATGACGCCGAAACCACTGAAATTCGCTACATGGATGTTGTCAGCCGCAAGACCGCACGCCTGTTTGAAGCAGCCGCCCAGATTGGTGCAGTGCTGGGCGAACAGCCCGAGCAGATTGAGTCCGCACTGGCCAGCTATGGCCGGCACCTGGGAATTGCATTCCAGTTGATAGACGACGTGCTGGATTACAGTGCCTCTCCAGAGGATACCGGCAAGAATGTGGGTGATGATCTGGCCGAAGGCAAACCCACTCTGCCACTGATACATGCCATCCACAAAGGCACACCGAATCAGGCCAAACTGATACGCAAGGCCATAGAAAATGGCGGTCATGACAACATGCAGGACGTGTGCGCCATTATTGAATCAACCGGGGCCATCCCGTACACTGCTCAGGCTGCGAAACGGCAGGCCGATCTTGCCATCGAGGCACTGAATCCCCTTCCGGATTCAGCCAGTAAGGAGGCGCTGTATGGCCTCGCAGAATTTTCTGTCGACCGCAGATACTAAGCGGGCAGTAGCGCAGCCTGGTAGCGCACTTCGTTCGGGACGAAGGGGTCGGAGGTTCAAATCCTCTCTGCCCGACCATTTAACAAGAATCAACATCAGGATCAGTGAGTTCGGCAGTACTCAACCTGCACCACAGTTCGGCACATAAGCACCTGGATACTATAAGACGCATAATGGCTAACATTCCTCCAGGTGGTGAACGCAGGAATTCGCACAGTTTTGATCGCCGCAAAACCACCATATCCACCGGACACCTTGAATTACTGTCTAAAATGAGCGGCCACCTGGCCGTCACACTCAATCTCGACGAAACCATTCAGAAAGCGCTGGACCTGATTGTTAAATTCGTCAAGGCCGAGGGTGGTGCCCTGTTTTTACTCGAGGAGAAGCTCGCAACGCTGGTCTGCAAAGCAAGTGCAGGTCCGGTAGATATACGGGGTATCAGGGTCAAAGCCGGTGAAGGCATCGTTGGCCAGTGTGTCGCAGAAAATACCAGCCGCATAACCAGGGATGTACAGCAGGATCCCAACTTTGACCACTCCGTAGATAAATCGACAGGTTTTCAGACACGTTCGATATTGTGCACCCCGATGACCGTGCACGAACAAACGCTCGGCGCCATTGAACTGGTCAACAAACGCACTGCTGACGGGCTGTTTTCAGATGCCGACCTGTTGATGCTGCAGACACTGGCCTCAGCCGCTGCGCTGGCCATTCACAATGCACATATGGCTGAAGAACTGGTCGAACAGGAACGTTTCAGCCGCGAACTTGAACTTGCCACTGAAATGCAGCGCAGCCTTCTGCCAGATGCACCGGCTGACCCTTTTCCGGTTTCCGGGTTCAATCTGCCTGCCAATGAAATGTCAGGCGACTTTTACGACTTTTTTGAACTTGAAGACGGTCGCATTTATTTCAGTCTTGGTGACGTTTCCGGAAAAGGCATGGATGCCGCCCTGTTGATGTCAAAAACGGCCAGCCTGTTTCGCTGCCTCGGTAAAACCATACATGAGCCCAACACCCTGCTAGTCACTATTAACAGGGAACTGTGTGAGACGGCGATTCATGGCATGTTTGTCACCATGGTGTGTGGTCTGCTGGACCCGGAAACAGGTGCAGTGAAGCTGGCCAATGCCGGCCATGAGCCTCCCTTGATTCACGCCAGGGACGGCACATTTACTGCACTGCCGGCGAGCGCACCACCACTCGGTATCATGTCGCTGCAGGCCGGAGACACCGGTATCAGGGACGAGGAATTCAATCTGGATGGCGGTGCGCTGTATATATTTACCGATGGCGTCACCGAAGGCTGCCTGGAAGACGGCAGCCGCCTGGAACAGGCAGGTTTCCAGGACATCATCCGGGAACGCAGTGAACTGCCGGCTGCGGCCCGCCTTGAGGCAGTTGTGTCAATTTTGAGTGATACCGGGCGCAAACGCCATGACGATATCACCCTGCTGGTCGTCGAGGACACACGGCCTGAACGACACAACAATGAAGCCAATAATGGTCGCGGGATGATCATCGCTCGCTACACGTTCCCGGCCCGTGCAGATGCTCTGCAGGCCGTCCGCGATGTGGTAAACAACGCCTGTGAGACCTGTGGCTGTGCCACGGAGGCCGCCACGGATATCGTTATTGCAGTGGGAGAAGCCTGCCAGAATGTGGTCCGGCATGCCTACAGGGACAACGAGGAAGGCGATGCCACACTGGAAATTTACTGCAAAGGCGGCATACTTGAGTTTCGCCTGCAGGATTCAGCACACCCGGTAGACCGGGAGAAAATAAAACCAAAGTGGCCGAAAGAACTGGGACCTGGTGGACTGGGAGTCTGCCTTATCCACGACATTATGGATAAGGTTGATTACCTTCCTGCACCCGAAGGCCAGGGCAATCTGTTACGCATGGTTAAATCCATCAAGAGAAATGACAACAATGAAACATGAAATTCTGGAGAAACAGGGCACATCCATCGTTATGTTTAAAGGCGAGATTGACCTGGAAAGTTCACCGGCTGCAAGAGAAACCCTGCTTAAATGCTTTGAACACACCGGCAACGTGATAGTCGACCTGTCAGAGGTAAGCTATATTGACAGCTCTGGTGTTGCCTCGCTGGTAGAAGCATTACAGGCATCAAGGAAGAATGGTAGCCAGTTTACACTGGCCGCGGTCAGTGAACCCACTCGCCGGGTGCTTGAACTGGCACGTCTCGACAAGGTATTTACACTGTACGACAGTGTCGATGAGGCCCTGGAAAACCAGGCCTAGTGCGGTGTAACGAATAACTGACGCCACTGACATATGCTGAAGCTGATTGAAAAACTCGGAGGCGATTTTCTCTACCTGCTGGAAACAAGCGGCAGGATGGGCATGTTCTTCGGCTCAGCAATGGCCAGTATTTTCAGGCCGCCCTACTCTGTCTATGCAATTGTTCGGCAAATCTACTTCTTCGGGGCACGCTCCGTCACCGTTATATTGATTGTCGGTCTGTTTACCGGCATGGTCCTTGGACTGCAGGGCTACCATAATCTAAAGCAATTCGGCTCAGAGGAATTACTGGGCTCTGCCGTCGCTCTCAGCCTGATACAGGAGCTCGGCCCCGTGCTGACCGCGCTGATGGTCATAGGCCGGGCCGGTTCGGCAATCTGTGCCGAAATTGGCATCATGCGTCACTCTGAACAGATCGATGCCCTTGAATGCATGGCAATCAACCCGATCAAGTTTCTTGTTGCGCCCAAGTTTGTGGCCGCGCTCATCTCATTGCCGGCCCTGACCTTTATTTTTAATATGGTCGGAATTTTCGGTGGTTACCTGGCCGGCGTTGTTCTGCTTGATGTTGCCGAAGGGGCCTATTTCCAGGGTATGTATAACAGCGTTGAGTGGATTGATATTCGCTTATGTCTAATCAAGTCCGTCATTTTCAGTATGTTGATTGTGTGGATCACTACCTTCAAGGGGTATTTCCTGCACCTCAGCCGGACCGGCGTCTTCGGTGCAGAGGGTGTTAGCCGCATAACCACGGATGCCGTGGTCTTTGCCTCGGTTTCGATCCTGATATGGGACTACCTGATCGGCTCAATCATACTTTCGTAACATCCACGGGGCATCCAGTGACTGGTATAGTCGGGGTTAGTAATGAAAAAAATGAATCTTGAAATGATCGTGGGTGTATTTCTGCTGGCAGGCTTTATCAGCTTCGCCTGGCTGGCCGTTAAAATGGGCGACATTAACCCGTTCGCGAACGAGACCTACCCGGTAACAGCCCGCTTCACGTCAATCAGCGGTCTCAAGGCAGGCTCGACCATCGAACTCGCCGGTGTTGTTGTCGGCAAGGTCAGCAGCATTGAACTGGACACGGGTGATTATGAAGCGGTCGTGCATCTGAGTATCGACAAACAGGTCGAACTGCAGGATGACAGTATCGCCTCCATCCGTACTGCAGGCATCATTGGTGACAAATACATCAAGCTGTCGCCAGGCGGCTCCGATATCATTCTTGAAGCCGGCGATGAAATTGAAGAAACCGAACCTGCCATCAGTCTGGAAGAGCTGGTCAGTAAATACATCTTCGATAGCGAATAGAACCCTGTCCATGAAAAAGCTCCTGCTCGTATTACTGATCTGTACATTGCCAATGACGGTAATGAGTGCTGAGTCACGCCGGGGCTTTATCGAGACCTATGACGCACAACCCGCAACCGGGGAAGAAACAGCGCCGCCAGTACTGGAGGAGATGGAAACAGAGGGCACGGATGAAGAAACATCGACCTTCATGGACGATGATGATCTCTCCTTCCTGGATGAAGAAGATGATGTCGTTGAGGTCTATGACCCGTTTGAAACATTCAACCGCGGCATGTTCTGGTTCAATGACAAGGCCTATTTCTATGTAATGAAACCTGTCGCCAGGGGCTGGCGCTGGCTCGCACCGGAGCCACTGCGACAGGGATTCAGAAATTTTGTATCAAACCTGAGGTCTCCGATACGCTTTGTAAACGCGGCCCTGCAAGGCAAGTTCAGTGATGCCGGTCATGAGCTGACACGCTTTGGCGTCAATTCCACCCTGGGTATTGGTGGCCTGTTTGATCCCGCAAAAGTACATTTCGGAATTGACAAGAAGATAGAAGACACCGGCCAGACCCTGGCCCATTATGGCGTGGGCCCGGGCCCCTACCTGGTGTTGCCGTTCCTGGGACCATCCAACTTCAGGGACGGCATTGGCCTGCTGGGTGACTTCTATTTCAGTCTGGTGCCGGTACTGTTTGAAAACCGCTATTACTGGCTTGTCATTTCAGGCGATATTATCAACTTCCTGTCGATCGACAAGGATACCTATGAAGGCATCAAGAGGGATGCACTGGATCCTTACCTGTTCCTGCGTGATGCTTACAGCCAGTATCGCCTGAATCTGATTTTGCACTAGGACATATCAAGTCAAGAGGTAGATAGCATGTTAAAACGATTATTATTCACGCTCATGACCGGGCTCACACTGACATTTACCGTGATGTCCCATGCAGGAAACACACCGACAGATGACGTTCGCAGTTCGGTAGATTCCATTCTCGAGATACTGAAAAACGAGCAACTGGACAAGGAAGGCAAGCGCACACAAATGAGTGCAGTGATCAACAAACGTTTTGATTTTCGTGCCATGTCACAACGCACACTTGCCACCAACTGGAAAAAAACCACTAACGAGGAGAAACAGCAATTTGTAGCACTGTTCTCGCAGCTGATCGAGAACAGCTATGTTGGGAAAATTGAAGCATACACGAATGAAAAAGTGGAATACCCCGGCGAAAAGGTAAAAGGCAGAAAGGCTGTCGTGGAAACGCTGATTATCACCTCCGGTGCCGACGTACCTGTTAACTACAAGGTCTACCAGAAAGGTGACCAGTGGCTGGTTTATGATGTCATCATCGAAGGCGTCAGCCTGATCAGCAACTACCGCAGCTCCTATCAGGAGATCATGAAGAAAGAAGGTTTTGATGGTCTGCTGACGAAGATGCAGGCAAAGATCGACGAACTGGCCAGCACACCGTCATAGGCTGTTGCAGGCCGCTCAAGGCCTAAATACGCTGCTGCTTTCTGTCAGCGGTCAAGCGCGCAAGATATTCTTCCGCATTGACGGTCTCATCCCTGGGGCGGCGGTTGATCATGTCCTGTATTACCTCGTTGTCACTGTGTTGAACTTCATCTACAGTGCCGGTCATAAGCAGATGCCCCTGCCCGAGTACAGTGATCCTGTCTGCAATTTTGAAGGCACTTTCCAGCTCATGCGTGACCACAACGATGGTCACTTTCATGGCCTCCTTGAGGCGCATTATCAACTCGTCGAGTTCTGCAGAAACAACCGGATCAAGCCCGGCAGAAGGTTCATCAAAGAATAACAGGCTGGGATCCATGATGATGGAACGGGCCAACGCTGCCCGCTTTAACATGCCGCCTGAAAGTTCCGACGGCATCAGGTCCTCAAAACCTGCCAGGTTAACGACCTCGAGTTTCATGCGAGACATGATGCGTATGGTGCTGTCATCCAGTTTGGTATGGTGCCTGAGTGGTAACTCGATGTTCTCTGCAACTGACATCGAACCCAGCAATGCACCACCCTGAAAAGCAACCCCCATCTTCCGCCGGATGGCGTACAACTCACGACTACTGATCCTGGTGATATCCTTGCCGAAGATGTGAATACTGCCGGAGGTGGGCTTGTTCAAACCCAGTAAATTGCGCATTAATGTGGTTTTTCCCGAACCACTGCCGCCCATAATCACCATAATCTCCCCGGCACGGATATCCAGGTTGATGTCCTTGAGAATAGCGCGATCACCATAATGCGTGAACAGGTTTTTTACCTCGATCACATTCGAGGGGGATTTCTCATTCATGGCAAGTACTCCTTCGCAAGAAAAGCCTACCGGGAAGTTTCAAGTTCCTTGGCCTTTTCCCAGTAATAGTCCAGTGTATCCAGGTCAGTATCGGAGAATTTCTGGCCCGCTTCCTGCACGAACGTCTCCACCTGCTGAAAGCGACGCGTGAATTTACTATTGCCCTTGCGCAATGCCAGCTCTGGCTCTACGCCGGCATGGCGGATGAGATTAACAGCCGCGAACAACAGGTCACCGGCTTCATCCGACAACGCATCGATACCTGCATGATGGTTGATCTCCTCGTTCAACTCCCGCAGTTCTTCTTCAACCTTGTCGGACACGCCGTGAATACTTGGCCAGTCAAAACCGACTCGTGAAGCACGTTTTTGAAGTTTGTACGCCCGCGTCAATGCCGGGAGTGCCAGTGGAACGCCATCCAGTGCACTTTCCTGTGTACCCCGTTCCCGCTCCTTGTGACGTTCCCAGGCATGCGTCTGCGCCACCGCATCCTCAATCACCTCATCGGCAAACACGTGTGGATGACGGCGTACCATCTTTTCGCATATCCCTGAAACGACATCTGTGAAACTGAACCAGCCACGCTCTTGCGCCATTTGTGCGTGAAAAACCACTTGAAACAGCAGATCACCCAGCTCATCCTGCAATGCAGATGAATCATCCTGCTCAATGGCATCGACCACTTCGTAGGCTTCTTCCAGGGTATAAGGTGCAATTGAACGGAAGTCCTGTTCCAGGTCCCAGGGACAGCCTACTTGTGGATCACGCAACCTCGCCATGATTTCCAGCAAGGTATCCACTGTTGCCTGTGAAGTATCACTGCTGGCCATCTGATTTTCTCCTGGGGTAACTACGCTACGCACAGTATATGACTGTTAGACATAACTATTTTTCCCGGTCAGGAATAGATCTGGAGTGAAGCCGCGTAGTAAAACGGGGGCAATTAATGCCGGGTTGACCCAGGCAAACGCCCTGCACAGCCGTACTTCCTGATGCTATGAACCCTAATGTACGCTACCGCTCATGGCAGATATAACCGCGTCCTCAAGCTGGATGCGGTCGGCTATGCACTCACCCAGGTTGGACAAGTCAACCGCAAGGAATTCAACACTATTATCCAGGGACATCGACTCGTATTTGTCGTTAAAGCGCAGAATCTGATCAGTAGTTTCAATAATCTTCGGATAGATCTCGTCTGCGATGGAGAGGACTGAAGCCCGGCGTTCACGGTTATCAGAAAGATAGCGGTATAACTGAAAGTGAGCACTGGCGGTATAATCTATCAGGGCCTCACAAAACTCACGCAACGCCTTTTCCATAGAGGGTTCGGGGTTGAATGGCTGACGACTTGCCAGTTCAGTGAGCAGCGCCAGCGTCGCGGTGCGTGATGATACCAGTGCATCAAGCT
>Ga0316190_10000212_pt1 | contig 38268 bp, 38 predicted proteins | sample Eddworburrow2_MG_FD_204929 | JGI IMG/M metagenome (GOLD analysis project Ga0316190, IMG submission 204929) | Coastal sediment microbial communities from Maine, United States - Eddy worm burrow 2 | ecosystem: Environmental > Aquatic > Marine > Coastal > Sediment | place: USA: Maine | collected...
AGTTTACGGAAAATTATATCAACGGCTGGGATGCATTCAAGGAAAGGGTCAAAGATTATCCCTTAGAAAAAGTACAGGAGATAACCTGGGTGGACAAGGAACTCATCCGTAAAGCTGCCAGAATGTATGCCAAAACCAAGCCGGCCTGTATTCACTGGGGTGTCCCCACCGAACAGACCAACAACTGCGTTGACTGCACCCGCGCGATTGCCGGATTGATGGCGGCTACCGGGAATCTGGATGTACCGGGAGGCAACGTCCTTTATGTCAACCCGCCCACCCGCACGGTGGCAGAATTTTCGCGTCACAAGGATCTTTCCAAAGAACAAAGAGCCAAGAGGTTGGGTGGCGATCAGTATAAGCTCGGGGCCCGGGTGGCCTTTATCACCCCCAAAGTTGCCTGGGAAGCCATAATGACCGGCAAGCCCTACCCCTTGAAAGCCGGATTGCTGTGCGGCACCAATCCGATAGCGACCCGGGCCAACGCCGGGGAAGTTTACGAGGCCCTTGATAAATTGGAATTTATGGCGGTTATTGATTTTTTCATGACGCCCACAGCGGACCTGGCCGACATTTTTCTGCCTGCGGGCACCTGGCTTGAGCAGGATCATGTGGCCGATAATTGGAAACGGCACGGGTATGTTGTGTCCAGACAGAAGTGTGTAGAAATCGGTGAAGCCTGGCAGGATCACAAAATTTTCCTGGAGCTCGGTAAAAGGATGGGACAGGAATGGTGGGACACAGTGGAGGATTCGCTCGACTATCTGCTTGAACCTGCGGGCCTTACCTGGGATGAGTTTAAAAAAGTCGGTCATTTAAAAGGTGAAATGGTTTACCAAAAATACAAGGAGCGGGGCTTTTCAACCCCGACAGGAAAATTCGAGCTATACTCAACCGTGCTGGAAAAATGGGGTTATGATCCGCTGCCCAAATACACGGAACTTCCTGAAAGTCCGGTTTCCAAACCGGAGCTGTTGGATCGCTACCCCTTTATTCTCAACGCGGGCTTGCGCACCCCGACCTTTTTCCACTCCGCTAACCGCAACATACCCTGGCTACGGGAAATCCGTCCCCATCCCATTGTGGAGATCCATCCCGATACCGCTAAAAAACACGGGATCGAGGAAGGAGATTGGGTTCTAATCGAATCTCCGCGAGGTGGCGCCAGGGAACGGGCCAAATTGAACGATGGTATCGATCCCCGGGTAATTGTGGCCGAGCACGGCTGGTGGTTCCCTGAAATAAAAGAACACGGCCACGGCTGGAACATTTCCAATATCAACATGCTGACAGACAACGCCCACGAAACCATGGATCCGGCCATCGGTGCCACCAACTTGAGGACTTGTTTGTGCAGTATCACGCGGGTGGAAGACGGGGTCAGCTAAAGAAGATTTCGGATGTCAGTGTCCAGATGACAGAGAACAGATGACAGAAGACAGATACCCAATCAGCATCTTCGGATCTGCTTGTCGGACTGCACGCTGAGCGTGCAGACGGCTCGCCTGATTTTTCTTCTCTGACCTCTGTCTTCTGAAACCTGACACCTGAGACCTATTATTGGGTAGTATGCTGAAATGATCGAAATGCCGGTTGATGAGGTTGAGCAGCAGATAGTAAAAGTGGCCACCTGGATCGATCCTGAAACCGATCTGGAGTGGCAATGTGAATCTCCAGGACGGATGAACTGGCATGCCGCACAATTTTATGCCCAATCGCTATCAATAACCGGCAAAGATGATTGGCGTCTGCCGACGGCAAGAGAACTGGAAACTTTACTTGACCGAACTATATACCGACCGGAAATGAGGGAAGAAATTCCTTTTCGAGATAAATTAAGTTATTGGTCGTCCACAACTTTCGGACCCAACAAAAATAATGCCTGGATCGTGATGTTCGACGGTGCCTACGTACTCAGCTATTATAAGACGAATGAATATCATGTCCGTTGTGTCCGGGGATGAATATGAGCCCAAACGATCTAAACGATAAAGAGGAGGAGCAATGTCTAAAGTCTCTTTAATGTTTTACAAGAAAGACTGCATGGGTTGTCACGCCTGTGAGGTCGCTTGCAAGCAGGAACACGAGCTGGGCGTCGGCCCGCGCCTGGTGCGGGTCATCGAAAAATCATCTGATTTTTTCCCGGTGTATTGTCACCATTGCGCCCATGCACCGTGCAAGGAATCCTGTCCGGTAGACGCTATCTCAAGGAACGAAATGGGCCTGGTTCTGATAGATAAAGAATTGTGCATCGGCTGCAAGGAGTGTTTGGAGGCCTGTCCTTTCGGAGCCATGCAGTATAATGATGATCAGGAAACCGCCGTCAAGTGCGATTTGTGTATTGATCGCCTGAAAAATGATCAAACCCCAGCCTGCTACTCGGTCTGTCCCACGCGTTGCATATCGTGGGGAGCAACGAAATCACTTTCCGAACGCATCGTCCATGAAGTTCTTCCGCAGAAGATGAAATAGCGCCTCAATTAAGGAAGTATTATATGAAGCTTCACAAAATATATTCAATATACTGGTAAAGATCCGCGTCCAGAGGACCGGGTTTTCAATGTTAGAATAAAAATTATATGGCAGGTGTTTGGCTTGCGAAACAGTGGATTGGAGGAAAATAGCATGAAGGAGCGATTTCTAGAAGTTTCTGCAGAGGCGGAACTGAAACAAAACCAAAGGTTCGATACGTGGCTTTCTGGAGAAGGCATCCCTTTTACCGATGAAAACGCGGCCGCAGCCTATCGGGAAAGGATTACCCTGATCAAAGACGCAATCCAGTTGAAAAAGCCTTCCTCCCGTATCCCAGTCTGTCCCTCCGCCGGGTTCTTTCCGGTTCAATACGCAGGCGTCAGCATGTATGACGCGATGTATGACTATGAGGTTCTCACCCGGGCCTGGAAAAAATACTGCGATGATTTTACCCCGGATGCATACAACGCTCCCACGACTGTAGTTCCGGGCAAGCCACTGGAAATTCTCGATTTTCAGCTTTGCAAATGGCCCGGTCAGGGTGTTTCCAAACAACAGGAATACCAGTATGTGGAAAAGGAGTATATGAAAGCGGATGAGTATCAGGATCTTATCGACGACCCTACCGGATACTTTATGAGCACCTATTTTCCGCGCATCTTCGGCAGCTTGAAACCCCTGGAAAAAATGCCTCTTTTTCCCCCTGTCAACGAAATCCCTTGCATACCACCCGCCCTGATTCCTTTCGGCACCGAAGAAATCCAGCAAGCCTTCCAATCCCTCATGGAGGCCGGTCAGGAGACTATCCGGTGGATAACAGCTGTCCGCCGCCTGAACGGCTCGATCATGGGTAAAGGTTACCCGGCCTTTTCGGGCGGTTTCACCAAGGCGCCCTTTGACGTAATCGGCGACACCCTCAGGGGAACCACCGGCATTATGCTGGACATGTACCGGCAACCGGAAGAACTTATAGAGGCTTGTGAAAGATTAACGCCCTTCATGGTAAAATCCGGCGTGGCCTCGTGTAAGGCAACCGGCCACCTCATGCCCTTTATCCCCCTGCACAAGGGCGCGGACGGTTTCATGTCCGACGAGCAGTTCCGGACCTTTTACTGGCCGACACTTAGAAAACTCATCATCGGCCTCGTCAATGAAGGCTGCGTTCCGCAGCTGTTTGCCGAAGGCGGGTACAACCAGCGCCTTGAAACCATTTGCGATGTCCCCAAAGGCACAACCGTCTGGTGGTTCGACCTCACGGATATGGAGCGGGCCAAAAAAAACGTCGGTCAGGTGGCCTGCATCGCCGGCAACGTGCCCCTTTCTCTGCTGTATACGGCAACCCCCGAAAAGGTCAAAGCCTATTGTAAAAACCTCATGGACGTGGCAGGCAGAGACGGTGGATTTATATTCTCTACAGGGGCGGGCATGCAGGGCGCCAAGACCGAAAATGTGAAAGCCATGATTGATTTCGCGAAGCAATACGCAAGGAGGTAATTATGTCCGACAATCTGGTTGATGCCATGGTGCACATGAGGGAGCAGGAAGCATTGAGCCTCGCAGAAAAAATGTTGAATGACGGTGTCAATCCTCTCAAGGTTTTAGAACAGTGCCGCGAGGCTGTGGAAAAGGTCGGAAAACAGTTTGAACTTGGCAAATATTTCCTTCCGGAATTGGTCATGGCCGGTGAAATGCTGAAAAAGATATCGAAAATGACCGAACCGTTTGTCAAACAGGATGCTGGCCAAAATACCGAACGCATCGGCAAAGTGGTTATCGGCTCGGTGAAGGGAGACATTCACGACATTGGAAAAGACATTGTAATATTTATGATGGATGTCAATGGCTTTGAAGTGCAGGATTTGGGCGTGGACGTGCCTCCTGAAGAATTTGTGGATGCGATCCGACAAACCCAACCGCAGATTGTCGGTATGAGCGCGCTGTTGACCACGGTCTTTGAATCCTTTAAGAATACGGTTGCAGCTATCAAAGCTGCCGGACTGCGCGACGATGTAAAGATCATGATCGGCGGTGGTACCGTAACTGACGATGTGCGCAAATATTCAGGCGCCGACGCTTATGGCAAGGATGCCGTGGCAGCCGTCAACCTATCGAAGAAATGGGTGGCAAAAAATCAGCGACCACCAGCAGAGCTGGTAGTATGAGGAAGGCCCCTGGAAGGGTCCGGGGCCACGCTCTGTCGCTGGTCGCTGATTTTTTCAATGCTGATGGTCTTGCCATCAGTTTTAATAGGATACCAGACCAGGCAGAAAGGTAGCGATTTGCGGGAAAATCATTAGTAAAATCGTGAAAACAATCAAGGCCACGAGAAAGGGTATAATACCTCTAAAAATGCGTTGCAAAGGAATGTCGGGGGCGATGCCTTTGATGACAAATACATTCACACCCACCGGCGGCGTGATAACTCCCATTTCGCCCACGAGTACGATGATGACACCAAACCAGACCGGGTCAAAGCCGAGCTTCTCAACGATCGGGAAGAAAATGGGGACCGTAACCACGATCAGACCCATGGCATCCATGAAGAAGCCGCCGATGAAATAAATGAATATGATGACTGCCATGACAGCCATGGGGTGTATGGGAAGTCCCCCGAGCCACTCGGCCAGCATGAAGGGTATTCTCGATATCGCCATGAAATGACCAAAGATGACAGCCCCGGTAATAATGAATATGACCATACAGGCTGTTCGTAAGGCTTCCCTGCCGGCCGCAACAAATGTCTGCCAGCTAAGTTTGCGTCGGGCCAGACCGATAAGCAAAGCGCCACCGGCTCCGATGGCTCCGGCTTGAGTGGGACTGAACCATCCGAGAAAGAGCCCCCCAATGGCCAGCAGGAAAAGAAGCAGGGCCTCAATAATTCCCGTGAGTGCTTTCAGCTTTTCACTGAAGCTGGTAGGGGCTCCAGGGGGACCGATAGCGGGATTGCGCCAGCACAGAAAAACCACGGTTGCGGCAAATAAGATGCTCAGAAATATCCCTGGCAATATCCCGGCGACGAAAAGTTTGCCGATGGATTGCTCGGTCAATATCCCATAGATAATAAGGACGGTGCTCGGTGGGATAAGGATGCCAAGGGTGCCGGCAGCGGCAACGGTACCGGTGGCAAGGGCGTCATCGTATCCATACTTTTTCATCTCCGGAAGTGCTATCTTACCCATTGTGGCTGCCGTAGCCGTGCTTGAGCCGCAAATAGCGCCAAACCCGGCGCAGGCGAATACGGTGGCTACGGTCAGGCCGCCCCGGCGGTGCCCTATCCAGGCATAGGCCGTTTTGAAAAGCCTTTGGCTAATTCCCGCAGCAAAGGCGAAGGTACCCATAAGGATAAACATGGGAATAACACTTAAGGGGTAAGATGAAAAAGTGTCGTAGAGATCGAGACCTAAAAGACTGAGTGCCGCTTCCGGGCCAGTTAAATAAGCAAAACCAGCAAATCCAACCAGGGCCATGGCAAAGGCGACCGGCATTCTGAGGAGAAAGAGAACAACCAGGAGAACGATACCGATAATGCCTGCAATATCCGGGCTCATTTCTGTTCCCTCTTCGTCAGGGAATTAAGAAACCCCAGTAACAATACCAAACAGACAGGAATACTGGCAAGGGCAATACTATAAGCGAAAGGATACAGGGGTATGTAAGCAGTTGGGCTATATTCGCCTGAGGTTTGAAATGAATGACCCAGCACACAAAGACGCCAAATAACTAGGATAAAGAGTCCTAAGCCAAGAAGAAGCACAACGCTGTTGATGACGGCCTGGACGCGCCGCGGCAGCAGATTGAAAAAAAATTCCACCTGAATATGCCGGCCAAGAATCAGCGTCATGCCGGCAGCAAAGGAAATTGCCACGATCTGGGAAAGCATCACAATGTCAATGGCACCCAAGAGACGCCAGCGAAAGACCTTGGCCCCCACTACATCGATGCAGGTAATCACCATCATCAGTAGCAACGCTGCAAGCGCTAACCACTCACACCAGTCACATACTCGACGGTTAAACTTTTCAAATTTGTCTAACACTGTGCTTCCCTCACAATCTTCGATGGGTGCGGGGATAAAGCCCCCGCATCCACCTTAAGAACGAAATTTAGATTGACAAGCAATCCCGGTCTACTAAGCTTAAGCTGGGCTGATGAAAATCATGCGTTCTTTGGCACTGTTTCTTTTGCCAATTAATCCCACTCTTATTCCTCATAGATTTGGGATTTGGGATTTAAGGTATTCTGTCAATTTAATAAAAACAGATAGAGCGCAGCGATACAACAAATCCCTCCGGGGCGTAGGCCCCTGTGGCCCCTCCGGGCCGGAGGCCACAATCCCTCCGGGGCGTAGGCCATTATGCCCCTCCGGGCCGGAGGCCAAAATCCACAATCCAAAATTGCTCCTAAAAGTTGGTTTAACGGAATAAAAACCGGATGAAAATTAAAGCCACGTTGTGAATGATCTTCATCACCTCAGCCTTATGCCCCCACCTGTAGGGAGGAGGGCTTGCTCGGGGTGGGCTGTCTGTTTATTTTATTGTGTGAGCCTCGGGTCTCAACTCCGGAGGACCGACTGCTGACGGGATGCGCAATGCAATCTGCTTTTTAGTCCAAAAATCAGTTCGCTCCCGCAAAAACTCAATCCAACCTTTCACCTCTGCCTCGGAAAACCCTTTACCTACCATCCTTTTCACATAATCATCTATTACCGGCGCGACAGCTGCCTGCCACCTAGAAAGCTCACTCGGTGGCAATTCAATAAATTCCACCCCCTTTGACAAACCAAACTTTTTGCCGACGAAATCGATGGAATTCCATGTCAAGATATACCGCTCCTTGTACTCTCCAACGAGGGTGTCAAAAATGGATTTAATATCTGGCGGCAACTTATTATAGCTGTTTTTGTTCATTACCAGATAAAAGGGAAAAGGATTGTTGATTTGCCAGACGGACGTCGTATATTTTACAACTTCGGCAAACTTGAACGCGAAAAGGGTTTCAAAGTTTGAAGCCTCCCCATCAATGACACCTTTCGAAATCGCATCATAGACTTCCATCATCGGTGTGGGAGCCGGTGTTCCGCCCAGTGCCTTGATAACCTCTCCAGCCTGCCCGGGTGCTCTGATGGTGAGCCCCTTGAGGTCTTCCAGCTTGCGTATCGGTTTCTTGGCAGTGGCGATGGCACTAGGAGGCGTCGTATTCATCCAGAGCACATGCACCTTATCAAATTCCTTGGGCTTAAATTTTTGGTAGAAATCATTGATAACCTGACCACCTACCCAGGCACTGGGATAACCGATAGGCAGACCGACGGCTTCGGTAACTGGCATGCGGCCGGGGGTGTAATAGACATGGGAGTAGCCGATATCAGCAATTCCGCTCATTACCCCCTCAAACACCTTCGGAGCTTTAAGCAATGAGCCACCGGCATAGTAATCAACCTTCACGCGTCCATCGGTGCGCTTTTCCAATTCGCGACAAAATTCTTCTAACACTTTGGTTTGGAAAGCCGGGGGAGGAAAGTACATAGCTACTTTTAGCCTGATCACATCCGCGGAATATGCCGGCAGGTTAAAGCTGGGAAGTATAAATACCAAACTGATAATTAAGGCGAAAAACAAAGATATCCGTAAAGTTTTTTTCTTCATCGGTCGCTTACCTCCTTTTCTGAAGAGTTAAAAATCATGGATTATTCATCGGCTTTGATTTCCTTTCACCACCTCCTTTTAGTTGAGATTATTAGGCCAGTCTACCGAAGCGAAAACTTGTCTTCCAGTTTAGTAACTCAATTCATAAGCCCCCGGCTATGCCGGTAAGAATTTAAAAGGTTCTACCGTTACCGCGAGAGCATGCTTGATGGGTGCAAACCTGATCGATGCCGGCGGATTATGAATTGAGATAAAAAAGAATTTTTCTTATTTGTTACGGTTAATTGGTATACGCCAGCAGAACAACCATCACCAAATCCGACTGAAGCGAACAAGATACTGCCAATGATGAATAAGTCAAGTAGTCATTAAAACCGACAGATCCGATAAAACAGAGATCAAAAAATTCTTTTTAAAAATCAGCGGTCAGCAGCAGAGGTGGCCCCGGCTCCTTCCAGAGGCCATCCTCATACTCCCAGTTCTGCTGCTGGTCGCTGATTTTCTTATTTATTTAGAGGTTTTTTTCTTTTTTGTCAAACACACCCGGTAAATCTTTGTAAGTCCTTAAAATCTAATGATGCTTAGGCCTGCATTAGATTCCGATCTTCTTGCGAATATCTTCGACGAGGGCTCTTTTATCCAGTTTGCCTGTTGGTGTTAAGGGTATTTTATCCACGAATTCGATTCGCTCAGGAAGTTGCAATACCGAAGCCTTGTTGTCCTTTAAAAAGACAATAATGGCATTGAAGTCTAATTCGACTCCCGGCGTGGGCTGGATATAGGCACATGCCCTTTCCCCCATTTCCGGATCCGGCATGGGGATCACGGCCACCAGAGCAACATCGGGATGGCTGCTGATCAATTTTTCAATCTCAGTGGAGCTGATGCTCTCTCCCCCCCGGTTGATCATCTCTTTCAACCGGCCGCACAGGGTCAGGTAACCCTTTTCGTCGATCATGGCCAGGTCTCCGGTCCGGAAGAAACCGTCCGGCAGGAACACGTTCTCATTCTCCCCGGGATTTTTGTAGTAGCCCGTAAACACCCCGGGCCCCTTGATGACCAGCTCGCCGCAGGTATTAGGTAGCAGCTCCTTTCCCCTCCAGTCGATCACTTTGTAGCTGTCGTGCGGGCAGGTGGGCCGACCGACCGTTGACTTCACGGTTTCAAGATCATCGTCGGATCGCGTCAGGGCGGTCTGGCCTTCGGTACCGCCATACCCGTTGTAAAAAGTACAATGGAGCTTTTCCCTCACCCCTTTGATTAAATCGGGCAGACTGGCCCCACCGCCGCAATGCATTTTTTTTAATGAACTTACGTCATAGTCCTGCAGTCCCTCGAAATTAACCAGCCGTTTGGCAAGTGTCGGCACCCACACCACGGCGGTCACCTTTTCGGCCTCAATTGTCCGGCAGATATCGTCGGTCTTCGTTGAATCCAAAAACACTGTTTTGCCTAAGGTGAAGATGCTGGCACAAAAACCTTTGGTAAAGGTAAGGTCGTGTCCGATGGGCCCTGCCAGCAGGCAGATATCGCTGCCTTCCATCTCCCACGCCCTGGCGGCATATTCCGCGCTGCACAGCAGACTGTTGTGGGTGCGCGGGGCCACCTTCGGCAGGCCGGTGGTCCCGCCGGTGGGTCCCATATGTGCCACCTGATCAGGGTCAGGCCTTCGATCCGCGAGCTGGTCCAGGTTGTCTTTGGACAACTCCGCCCGATCGATTAATTTTTCCATATTCAAACAACCTTCATGCGCTGCACCCCGCGCAAGAATGATGTTTACCATGGCAGGGTTGTTTTCTAGAACATCACGGATAATCGGCAAATAATCAATTTTCTTGTACCGCTCTGGAACAATCCAGGTCGTTGCACCTGTCAGCTGAGCCAGATGGTTGATTTCAAGTTGTCGATAGCGGTCGATTAACAAAACCGGTATGGCACCTATTTTCTGGAGGGCAATATAGCCATACACAAACTCATTCCAGTTGGGCACTTGCACCAGAACCCGGGTCAGTGGTTTGATCCCGAGTTCCATCATGCTGATCGCTAACCGGTCGACATTTTGGCGGGCCTGTGCAAATGTCAGTCGACTTTTACCATCAACGAAAGCCTCTTTATTGGGATAAATGTCGGCCGCCTTATCAAGCATATCGCCAAATGTCAGACCCGGCCACCAGCGAAATTGAGTGTATTTTTGTGCATCTTCGCGTTTATACGATGTGAAACCTTCCAGATTCATATGCTCTCCTAATCCGGATTAAATTCTGAGCGCATGCACCCTAACCGAGTTAAACCGGTTGGTGCAAAACGCAATTTCCACTGATAGGGGTAACAAACAACATAAAATTAGTCACGAAAGCACGAAATAACGAAAACAAAAAAAGGGGTCACTGATCGGCCCTGTAGATCTTGCAAAGCAATGCCCGCAGTTGATAGGTCCCCATGGCCGGATCGTAGGGCGGTGCATTGCTGGTCAGTACGTTGGCGTTCGATTTCCAGAGGCCGTAATCAGGTGCCGGTTCTTCCGGGAACCACCAGCCGTGCTGAACATTTACGACGTTGGGTTTGATGCCGTCGGTCACCTTTGCCTTCTGCTTTATCCTGCCCCTTAAGGTTTCAATCCATACCCAGTCGCCATCCTGGACCTCGGCTTGCCTTGCAGTTTGTGGGTGGATTTCAACAAGAGGTTCCGGATCCCGCTTGCGTAATGACGCAATTTGACGATATTCGGTGTGGAAGAAATATTGCGACCTGCCACCTGTAGTCAACACCAGGGGAAACTCATCGACAAGATCCGGTGCGCTGACAGGGCTCTCCGGCGGTTCCTGGTAGAATGGCAGCGGATCATAGCCATGCTTTTCCAATATACTGGCGTAGAGCTCAACTTTGCCCGAAGGCGTCCGGAAGCCGGACCTGGCGTATTTGCGGTATTTAAACGGAACCGTCGCATATCCTTTCTGCTTGAGCTCTTCAAAGGTTATGCCCAGCCGTCTTAGTTGTTTGTCGTATAGTTCCTCCAGCGGCTCCGTTCCTGCCTTTAAGTCCAGTTTGCGCGCCAACTGGATAAAAACCTCTTCATCCTGCCGGCACTCACCGACCCTCACGATTTTTTGTTGCGCCAGGACAACATTATGGGCGATATATGGAAGGCCGACGATTTCATCCACCTCGAGCCAGCTGGCAGCCGGCAGTACGATGTCAGCCAGTTCGGCTGTCGGTGTCATGTACAAATCCATTACCACCATAAAGTCTAGCGTCATTAAGGATTCATAGACCTCTTTGCTGTTGGCGTAACTGATCAATCCGTTGTTTCCGAAGATTAGAAAGGCCTTCACCGGGTAGGGCTCGCCGGTGCGCATGGCCTTGAAAAGTGTCGGGACGTGGGCTGAAGGAAAAAAAGATTTTACACCCGATAATACCCGGAATTCGTCAGCGCCCAAGCGTTTGCCGCGGGCCTCCTCCGAGAGATTCTTGATCAGTGGTGAGACTTCACGCATGACACTCATGCCGAAAATCCAGCCCCCGGGAACATCAATATTCCCCGTGATGCCCGGCAATAAAGCGACAGCCCGAACCGTCTGAAAACAATTCGGTGTTTGTTCAATAGCTACACCCCATTCCAGAGTTGCCGGTCGGGTATTGGCAAACAGACGGGCAGCCGATTTGACTTTTTCAGCGGGAACCTCGGTAATGTCTTCCGCCCAGTCTGGTGTATAATCGTTGACACGTTTTGCCAATTGATCAAAGCCAACCGTCCATTCTTCAACGAATTCTTTGTCATATATATTTTCGTTGATGATCACATTGAGCATCGCAAGGGCCAGGGCGTCATCGGTGCCGGGTCTCAACTGCAGCCAGATGTCCGCCTGCTCGGCCAAACTCGTCCTCCGGGGATCCACGACGATAAGAAACGTCCCTTTTTTCAAACATTCTCTGGCTCGAAATTGAATTTCACCATCCGGGCCGGAGACGACGGGATTGTGCCCCCACACCAGCACGCAGGCCGGATTGACATCGCCGTAATAATCACAAACCGGCAGCCCGCCATAGGTCATGACACTGGCATGAATTCGCGGGATAAAGCACTGGGCCAATCCCGGCTCACACCAGTTGGGGGTGCCCAATGCATGGGCGAACCGTGCCACATGCCGAAAATGATGCCTTCCGGTTCCGGTCCCCACCGCGACGGCTTCGATGCCGTACTTCTCTTTTATGGCAGTAATGTTTTCTGAAATTGAATCAAGGGCTTCATTCCAGGAAATCCGCTCCCATTTGCCCGCTCCTCTTTTACCTGCTCGTTTTAAGGGATATTTCAGCCGGTCCGGATGATACAGATGCTCGATGCTCGCCAGGCCCTTGGGACACATTTTGCCTTTATTCAGCGGTGACTCCGGGTCACCGGTTACTTTAATGACTTTATCGTCTTTGACGTAGACCAGAACGCCGCAACCACCATGGCACATTCTACAGGCACTTTTATAGATTTGGGTATTTTGACTCATTTAAAGTGGTATATTGCCATGTTTGCGAAATTGTCTCGGTGTTTCAGCTTTGTCTTCTAAAATTCTCAGTGCCGAAATTATTTTTTTGCGGGTGTCTTTGGGATGAATAACAGCATCAATGACTGAACGCGAAGCCGAGTGATAAGGGGTCAGGTAAAGTTCCTGATACTCCTCAATTTTCTGCTCCAGATAGGCAGTCGGATCCTCAGCCTGTTCAAGTTCCCGGCGATAGAGGATTTTCACGGAGGGCTCGGCGCCCACCATTTGCATTTCCGCCGAAGGCCAGGCAAAGACCTGGTCAAAGCCGATCTGGTGGACCCCCATGGCGGGAATCGCACCGCCATACATTTTTCTGAGTATACACGAAATCTTTGGCACCGTGGCCTCGGTCCAGGCATACAGCATTTTGGCCCCGTGGCGAATGATACCGTTGTGTTCCTGATCGAGGCCCGGCAGGAATCCGGGTACGTCAACAAGAGAGATGAGAGGGATATTGAAGGCATCACAGGTTCGAATGAAACGGGCGGCTTTGTCGGAAGAATTGATATCCAGGCAGCCCCCCATAAAACGAGGATTGTTGGCAACCAGGCCGACCACCTGACCGCCCAAGTGTGCGAAGCCCACCACCATATTCATGGCAAAGGCCGCATGAATCTCGAAAAAATCACCCTCATCCACAATCGTACGAATGACCTGCTTCATATCATAGGTCTTAGACATTTGGATGGGAACTATGTCAATAAGTTCCGGAACTTCCCTTTCAATGGAATCTGCGCAGCCTTTGCGTGCCGATTTTTCCCGGTTATTTTGAGGAAGAAAATTCATCAGTTCTTTGATCAAGTCCAGACAGTTCCTGTCATCCCTGGCGGTCAGATGAACGACACCGGACTTGGTGCTGTGAACCTTGGCACCGCCCAATTCTTCAAACGAAACTTCCTCTCCGGTAACTTCTTTAATAACCGCCGGTCCGGTAATAAATACATACGATGTTTTTTCCACCTGAACGATGAAGTCACACAACGCCGCCGAATAGGCCGCACCACCGGTGCAGGCGCCCATAATGGCAGCAATTTGGGGAACGACACCGGAGTTGAGTGAATTCTGGTAAAACATGCCAGTAATGCCGTAGACATTGTCCATGCCTTCCTGGATGCGGGCTCCGGCCGATGCATTCAGACCAATGACCGGTACCATATTCTCCCGGGCCAGCTTGAGAATATAATGAATTTTTGCACCATGGGTCTTGCCGGTCGATCCGCCTAAAACAGTGACGTCCTCTGAATAAATGAAAACTTTGCGGCCGGCAATTGTCCCGTAGCCAGTGATGACACCGTCGCCTGCAAATTTTTTCTTGTCCATTCCAAAATCATGGCACTGGTGTTCGGCCAGCATATTGAGTTCCACAAAGCTACCCGTATCCAGAATATAGTCGATGCGTTCGCGGGCGGTTAAAATCCCTTTTTCCCTTAGCTTTTGTAAACGTGCTTGCCCGCCGCCCTTTTGGGCTTCCTTTTCTCTAACATGAAGCTTTTCAAGCTCTTTTTCCCAGGTCTTTTCAGCTGGCATGGTGCGAATCCTTCATAATTATGTCGTCTGAATGTCAAGCGTGTATATCATTAATCGAACCCCAATGTTGCAAACGTCTTTTTAATCCGTCTGGATCAACTCAATCAACACCCCAAAGGTGCTTTTAGGGTGTATAAATGCCACCAGTTCCTGATGAGCATTCCGATACGGTTTCTCATTAATAAGTTTCAGGCCCTTGGCCTTAAGGCGGTCCAGTTCGCCTTGGATGTCGTCTACCTCCATGGCAATGTGGTGAATCCCCTGTCCTCTTTTTTGGATAAATTTAGCAATCTGACCATCGGCTTCAGTGGATTGAAGGAGTTCCAGATTCGTTCCTTCCATGGGGATGAAAGAGAAAAGAAGTTCACCGAAATTTTCCTGGTCTGAAGTGGATAGGGCAAAGGTTTCCTGGAAGAATTCTCTGGCTGCCTGCAGGTTATCGACGGCAACACCAATATGCTTGATTTTTTTAATCATAGCGCATTCCCCTGTGTGAGACATTTTCCCATTGCCTGCCTTGTAATCGGAAAACCATCACCCAATTGAGTGGTTCAACATACGGTCTGGTAAATCATAAAATTGAATTAAATTCTGAATTATATTTAATTAAATTAATTGTCAAGAAAAAAACCATATACGTCTCACTTTTGATATTTCAGCAATACTATATATATTTATTATTAAATTAAGTTAATTAAGATATATTCAAATTTTGTTGAGCGATTATTTGTTCTTGACAGGTATAAATTATTGAATTAAATATTGCATTAAATTTTAAATATGGTTTTCATAAAGGTCAGTTCGAAACGATGTCAGTCAAAATGATACAAAAAACAGATCAAGCCAACCATTCGATCACAAGGATTGAGGAAGCCTATCGCAAAATAAAGCAGATGATTTTTGACCAAAAGCTTATCCCCGGTCAACGACTCGTCAATCAAGACCTCGGCGATAAACTCAATATGTCACGTACGCCGATTATCAATGCTTTGAATCGTCTGGTTCAAGACGGGTTTGTCGCATTTGAAAGCTTCCGAGGGTTTTACGTAAGACCCATTGATTTGAAGGAAGTTTGGGATGCATTCGGGGTTCGAGAAGCATTGGAAGTTTATACCGTAGAACAGGCGATCAAACTTTCAGATGAAAGTGATATACAGGCATTGGAAGACAAACTTCGTGAACACGCTGATTATAAACCCCATTACTACACTCGCAAAAAATTTTTGCTGGATTCTGAGTTTCATCTTCAAATCGCAGCCATGACGAAAAACAACGTTCTCAAATGGCTGCTGAAACGGAATTTTGAGCACATCTACCTGCGCGCCCGGTTGGATAATTACAATATTCAACGAATGGTCGTTGCCGTTGATGAACACAACCGTCTTGTCAGGAAAGTTAAGAACAAAGATATCATCGGTAGCATCGAATTAATGCGAAATCATGTACAAAAGGCCAGAGACCTTGTCATTCGAGCATTGACGGATGAAGAAACTGATAGTGCTGAATCCATACAAGTTTAAACTCAATGGGGTAATTAAGGGTTGTGGGAGCGGCTTCCAGCCGCGATTTGATTTGGCCTTATTCTGTAATTCATTAAACAATAAGATCTAATTATGAAAAAAATTGAAGACAGTCTGAAGCAGTGGGAGGACGTGTCACTTAAAAAAGTTTTAGACAGATCTCCCGAAAGACAGGAAAAATTCACAACCGAAAGTGGAATCCCGGTTAACCGGTTGTACACCCCCCTTGATCTGCCGGAATGGGACTACAACGAGGCCTTGGGATTCCCCGGCCAGTACCCTTACACCCGCGGCGTTTATCCCAGCATGTATCGCGGACGTCTCTGGACCATGCGCAATTATGCCGGTTTCGGTACCGCCGAAGATACCAACCAGCGCTTCCGCTATCTTTTGGATCAAGGCATGAAAGGTTTATCCATCGCTTTTGATCTGCCGACCCAATTAGGCTACGATTCGGATGATTCCCTGGCCGAAGGGGCTGTCGGCCGCGTGGGGGTCGCCGTGGATTCCCTGGCCGATATGGAGATTATATTTCAAAATATACCCCTTGATAGTGTCTCGACATCCATGACCATCAATGCGCCGGCCACAATTCTGCTGGCCATGTACATTGCCGTCGGCGAAAAACAAGGCATTCCGCCTGAAAAACTCATGGGCACTACCCAGAACGATATTTTGAAAGAGTTTATCGCCCGGGGCACCTATATCTTCCCCCCGGAACCCAGCATTAAACTGGTTTTGGATATCGTGGAATATTGCGCAAATCAGGTTCCCAAATGGAACACCCTCAACATAACCGGCTACCATTTCAGAGAAGCCGGTGCCAACGCCATCCAGGAGCTTGCCTTCACGTTGGCAGATGCCATTACTTATATTGAGAAGGCCCAGAAAAGGGGCCTAGATGTGGATTTTTTTGCACCGCGTTTGTCCTACAGTTTGGGATGCTACATGGATTTCTTCGAAGAAGTAGCCAAATACCGAGCTGCCCGCAGATTATACGCAAAAATCATGCAGGAACGTTTTCAAACCGAAAATCCCAAAAGTCATTTGTTCCGGATTTTTACCGGATCCTGCGGCTCCACCTTAGTACCACAGCAGCCCATCAACAATATTGTTAGAGTCGCAATGCACGCTTTAATGGGAATCTTAGGCGGCAATCAGGCCATTCACACGGCCTGCTGGGATGAGGGTTACGCGCTGCCATCCGAGGATTCCGCCCGAATCGCACTCAGAACCCAACAGATCCTGGCGCATGAATGCGGACTCGGCAACACCATCGACCCGCTGGCGGGTTCCTATTTCCTGGAATCCCTCACGAATGAAATCGAACGGCAGGCGGCAGTATATTTGCAAAAAATAGATGCCATGGGCGGAATGCTTGGCGCCATTGAAAATGGATTTGTTTTTAAAGAAATTCAGGATTCAAGTGTAAAATTTCAAAAACGCGTGGAGAGCGGAGAGCGCGTCATTGTCGGATTGAATAAATACGGTACGCCTTCTGAAGACGGTTTGGAAGATCAGGAAATCTTCGAAATCGATGCAAGTGTTGAAGGCACCCAAAAGCAAAAGGTTGCCGGGATCAGAGCCAGCAGAAATGCTGAGGATGTGCAAAAACAATTGGCCGGCCTTGGACAGGCCATTGATAAAAACGAAAATCTTATGCCCCATATAATCGAAGCCGTTAAAAACTATGCCACCATCGGTGAGATCTGCGGTGTCATGCGGGAAAAATGGGGTGAATTTCAGGCCTCGACATATGTATAACCTGAATCTTGCATGAAAATTAATGAGAAGTTTGAATAATATTTAACAACAAGAGGTTGTGATAATTTGGGAAGTAAAGAAAAATAATCAACAGGTAAAAAAGATGACAACCGATTTTATTTCATAAATTTTCACCCTTCGGGCGAGCCGGAGGCTTTCATATGCTGCGTTGCTAAGGGTTCGAAGTAAAACACTACGACTTAACCCTTAGACGCCCCCGAATAGCGGGACTACACGTCTAATCCTATGAATTAAGGTGTGCATCTTGCCTATGAAAGCCTCCGACTCGTGCAAAATCCAGGTATAACCCTGCGTGACGGCGTATTGGAGTGGTGGCGTAATTGGAAAAAACCTGGGCTGGTGAAAATCACGCGTTCTATCGCAATGTTTCTTTTGACAATCGATCCCACTTTTATTCCTCAAAGATTTGGGATTTGGGATTTTAGATTTTGGATTTAAGGTATTCTGTCAATTTAATAAAAACAGATAGAGCGAAGCGATACAACCAATCCGCAATCCAAAATCCACAATCCAAAATTGCTCCAAACGACAGTTTTGAAAGAAATCGTAGTAACCAAAGGTAGAATAATATGGGAAACCCAAAAATACGAGTCTTGATCGCCAAGGCCGGCCTGGACGGCCATGATCGCGGGGCTAAAATTGTGGCACGAGCCCTGATGGATGCCGGAATGGAGGTCATCTACACCGGTATTCGGCAAACAGTTGAGGATATTGCCACGGCCGCGGTACAGGAAGACGTCGATGTTGTGGGTCTAAGTTTTCTGTCCGGTGACCACATGGTTCTGGTTCCAAAAGTTATGCAGAAACTCAGAGAAAAGGGTTTGGAAAACAAAATGGTAATTGCCGGCGGCATAATTTTAAAACATCAAATCCCGGAACTTAAGAAAATGGGCGTGCGGGAAGTGTTCTTACCGGGAACCCCATCGACCGAGATTGTAAGCTACATCCGGGAGAATCTGAATAACTGAGAGGGCACAATCGTCTGGGCTTTGAAGTAAATAGATTTCGTTCAGCGCAGAGCTCGCGGAGAACGCTGAGAGAAACTTAAACAAATAGTAGGCCGGCTGCGCCAGATAAATGAAAACGCTCACCTAAAATTTTATATCTTTTTCATCCGCTTTTGCGGATTATAACTCTGCAGACTCTGCGTGCTCTGCGGTTAAATATGTTCTATGTCTAATATATACTAAATCGTAAGGAGAAAAACATATGATTATCGATGTACACCGACATCTGGTGGCCGCCGGGACGGTTCAGGGCGATTACATTCGAGGGGCCCAGAAAAGTTTCGCGATGATGTACCGTAAAACCCATAATGTTGAAATCAGCGATCGCGAATTCACCCAGGACGTCGTCAGACCCCTCATAGATCCGCAGGCCGACAATATCATCGAGGAAATGGACGCCGCCGGGGTGGATAAAACCATTATCTTCGGCGTGGATTACGGACTCCTTTTCGGCGAGCCTCCCATCCATATCTTTGATCAGAACAAGCTTTATGCGGATGCTGCCAAACGCCACGAAGACCGCTTAATTGCGTTTATGGCCATTGACCCGCGCCGCAAGGGGGCTTTGAAACACTGCGAGCAGGCTTACAGCGAATGGGGCATGAAAGGATTCAAACTGCATGCCGGGGTTGGCTATATGCCTGACGATCCGGTCTGTAATTGGGTCTACGAGAAAGCTGCCGAATGGGAAATTCCGGTTTTAATCCATACCGGCGGCGCCCCGTCGGTTGCGCTGCGTTGGGAAAATTCGCGCCCCGTCCATGCGACATCAGCCGCCGCTCGTTATCCGGAAGTTGATTTCATCTTTGCCCATTGCGGCGATGTGGGCTGGTGGCAGGAAGCCATCCAAGCGGCGGCCTGGCTAAAGAATGTGTATGTTGATCTGTCCCTCTGGCAGAAACCCTATAAAAAACTGCCGAAAAAGCGCTTTTATCAATGGCTGCGGGATATCATCGACATTGCCGGTCCCGAAAAAATCCTGTTTGCGACGGATGCACCCTATCCCAATTTGATGTGTCCGTTGAAAGAATGGGTCCAGGCATTCAAGGAACGCGAAACGAACCTGGAATTCAGCGACGAGGAGATCAATATCATTTTAGGTGAAGCCGCACGAAAAGTTTTAAAAATTTAACCTAAGGGATCGTTTTACTATTTTCAATTCTCTCTAATAACTCGGCAAAATAGGAGATCCACGATGCAAGACATCCTAGACGTCTTAATCAGCAGAAAAAGCATCCGCCGTTACAAACCCGACCCGGTCCCCGACGAGATGATCGATAAAATTCTCGAGGCGGCCAGGTGGGCACCCACCGGCGAAAACTATCAGCCCTGGCGATTTATTGTCATTACCGATTCGGAAACCAAAAATAAAATCGGAGAACTTGCAAAGGTCGGCAGCGGATCCCGCATGACCGCCTGGTACTGCATGGGTGAGATGCAGAAACGGTTTGAGAAAATTAAGGACCCCGATAAACGTGCTCGGGTCCTGGAGTTCATGTACTCCGGGAAAGTCTCCGAGTTTGCCAAGCACGCACCGGTTGTCATCGCCGTCATCGGTGACTTGCAGGTCGGGTCCGTGGATGTCCCCTATGATCTGTCGGCCGCCACCGAAAACATGCTCCTGGAGGCTCACTCTCTGGGCTTGGGCGCCTGCTGGGTGCACGGACCGGTGGCAACTTCCCGGGACGCTATAAAATTTAAAAAAATTCTGGGCATTCCGACGGGAATGAACGAGTACAAAGTCATTTGCTATGTCGCCGTGGGTTTTCCGGCCGAAGAGCGCAAACATCCCCGGCCCAAGCTGCCGATGGAAGATCTGGTTTACTGGGAAAAATTTGGCAATAAGGAGAGACCCTAAATGGACAGAACGGCGTACTTCAATGATATGATGGCCAGACTGGAGGAGCTTTTTTACCACGAGCTGTCGGACTGTGCCTGCTGGAAGACGGAATTTATCGGCATCGATTTTATTCAATCAAAAGATATTCAGGGCTCAACCCCCACCGAAATTATTGAAAACTGCATTCGGGAAATCACCACCGCCGGCCTGGCCAAAGAAATATCTTATTCCATCGGCGGTCAGGATATTTTACTCTATGTCAAAGTTAACGGTTGTATCCACGTCGCAAAGGAGACGACGCTCAGGCAAAGAGGCATCAAAATCTACAATTGCCCGATCATCAATATGATTCTGGATCAAATCATCGAGAAGCTAAATTTCGAGACAACTTATGTCGCCGGCATTGAAGTAGATGAGAGCAAAAGCGAGTGTCTCCTTAAATGCGCCATTTTCGAAAGCCCGAAAAAAATTGGCAATGTATGTGACTGGACTGATCAATGCCGCTTAATTGATGAAAACGATCAGTGGACAACCGTTAAATGCTGAAAAATTTAAGGAAACTAATGAAGCATGGCGACTACCAAATTTATAAGCGAGCGTAACCTTAGATTTCTGCTCTACGAAGTCTTTGATTTAGAATCACTAACCGATTATCCTTACTATCAGGAGTACAACCGCAAGATGTTCGACATGGTCTTGGATGCCGCTGTAAAGCTGTCCAAAGACCTCATGTGGCCTATATTGGAAGAAATGGATGCGAAACAGAGATCCCAGGGTCGCAATCTTTCCCAGAAAGATCCCGCTTTGGCAGCGGTCGCTATCATCGAACATGCCGATGTAAAAAGGATGTTGTTGTTTCAACGAAGTGTTGTCGAAGGGGCCTTGGCTTTATTGCTTCAAAGTGCCAAATATGCGGACTTAGAGAGGGTTTCAACCGGAGGAGAAAAAGAAAAATATGCCCTTTTACTCGATATTTTAACACCGGTGGTTAAAAGCTACCCCTCGGAGATGGGAATTTTATCCGTCAGCCAAGGATTGCAGTGCCTGGGCGGATATGGCTACTGCGAGGATTTTCCGTTGGAGCAGTATTACCGGGACGCCCGCATTCATCCGATTCACGAAGGTACAACCGGCATTCAGGGGATGGATCTGTTGGGTCGTAAGGTGATCATGCAAGATGGCCGCGCATATGGGCTGTACCTTGAAGAGATTCAACATACGATAGAAAAGGCCAGTGGGATCGACCAGCTTACATCCTATACCCGCAAGCTCGAGAAGGCCTGCGAACTTCTCCAATCGGTGACGACTCATATGAAATCACTGGCATCGAGCGCGGGGCCGGAGGTGTTTCTTGCAGACGCGACGGTTTATCTTGAGTTTTTTAGTATTATTGCGGTTGCTTGGCAGTGGCTCAAACAAATGGTGTCAATTCAAAAGGGGCTGGAAAAGAAGCCTTCCAGATCGGAGACCCAGTTTTACAATGGAAAATTTCACGCGTTCCGCTTTTTTTTCTCTTATGAATTGCCGAAAATTCACGGACTGGCCCCGCGGTTGATTGATTCGGACAGGGTGACTGTAGAAATGCAACCCGAGCTATTTAATGATTGACAAGGGGGAATGGATGTCTCTGGAGATCAATCTCGAAGGAAAGGTGGCAATTGTTACCGGTGCAGGCCGGGGAATCGGCCGGGCCGTTGCCGTTGCGCTGGCAAAAGCAGGGGCCGATATATGTGTAACGGCCCGAACAGAAGAGCAAATCAACCAAACGGCCGAACTGGTGAGGGCCCAAAACCGAAAAGCGGTCGCGGTGTCGGCAGATGCTGCTGTGGCAAGTTCGGTTGAAGGTGTTGTGGATAAAACAATCGCCGAATTGGGCGGGGTGCACCTTTTGATAAATAACGCCGGAGTGTTGTTACCTAAATCTCTGCTTGAAACTAGTGAAGCGGAATTCGACCGTGTAATGGACACCAACATTAAAAGCATGTTTCATTTTACCAAGACGGTGGGGCCGCACTTTATCAGTAATAATTACGGTCGAATCGTAAACATGGCCTCAGTAGGCGCTTTCATAGCAGCGCCCTCTCGCTCGACATATCATACCAGCAAGGGAGCTGTGGTTATGTTTACTAAATCCATGGCCATTGAATGGGCAAGGCACAACATCCTGATAAACGCGGTTGCTCCCGGCTATATCGAGACAGACATAATTTCACATATATCTTCCGATGAAACCAAGCTGTCCCAGTATCTGAAAGCGATCCCTTTGAGGCGACTGGGGAAAGTAGAAGAAATAGCACAATTGGTTGCCTTCTTATGCTCAGATTTGGCCTCGTATATGACAGGCTCGGTCGTTGTTGCAGATGGCGGCCTCTTGATTTCATGATTTTTATAGGTGCAGATTAGATGAGTCGACTTTTTATAAACGCCCCCGAAAAAGACTTCATTTTTTCATCGTACCCGTTCTGAACTACCTAAATCAGCGACCACCAGTAGAGCTGGGGTTATGAGGAAGACCCCTGGAAGGAGCCGAGCCCGCTCCGCTGGTGATCGCTGATTTATAAAAAGAATTTTGACTTCATGTTACGTTTCTTCTGACAGCGTGTGCCATCACAATTTTGATAAAATTATTCTGAGAACGCTTTTATCTGATCTGCCTGTGTTGATAAGCAGTTGCGCTGCTTGCATATCTGAGCGAGTCGTAAAAAATGGGCCAAAATTCTTTTGATTAACTCCCTTGATAAGCCGCCAGCATTGTTTCGCTATAGATCAATCAGCCGCAATCACCCAGCAACGGTAGAACCTTTTCAATTCTTATCCCGCCAAGGCGGGGTGGCTTATCAAAGGAGTTAAGGGTTCACAAGATCAGAAGAACCACGTAAGGAACGAGGTTGAAGACCAAAAAGACCATTTTAAACAGCCCGAGGAATGAGTAGATGACCACATTGAAGGTTTCTCGGGGGATAGGGAACCATTTGCTTTGCATACGGTAGACCAAATCCGGGGCCAGTATGCACATGGTCGCCCACAGGACCAGCAGGGCACCGTCAAGGATTGTACACCACATAAAGAATGTTGTTAGTGTCTGAATATCCATGATGTTCCTCCATCATCTTTAAAATTCCAACCATTGGCTCGGCTCCATCGCCATGCATTGAAAGCCTCATCCCAGGATGCGCTCATAGGCGATCAACCCCCAAACAACAGCGGCAGTAATCATGCTGATTAATGCCGCTGCGGAGCCCAGATCCTTTGCCCGTTTTGATAATTCGTGCCGTTCCAGCCCAATTCGGTCCACGACCGCCTCTACGGCAGAGTTCAGCAGCTCAGTAATGAGAATCAGCATCGAGCATGCGATCAGCAGAGCCCTTTCCCCCGCAGTCCTTCCAAGCCATAAGCCCACAGGCATCATCAGGATAACGATGGCAGCCTCCCACCGAAACGCCTGTTCATTTTTCCAGGCTGCTTTGATACCTGCCATCGACCATATAAACGCTTTTAAGATATGCTCTAGAATCGTATCCTTTGCTTCTGCCATAGACATTTCTCCTCCACTATATAAAAAGGCGGGATCTGGGACATTCCAATATTCGAATTTAAGCGAAGCCCTAATCGGTTATTTAATATAATACCCGGAAACGCGCCAAATACCGTCTTTTTCCAAAGAAGGTGTAACCGTTTCGATGGCGGATGCTTTATTTCTAAAAGATGATTTGTATTGAATAACAACATATTCGCCGTCAGGTGCACCAGGCAATGTCTTGGTATAATTTTGAGATATGGCTTTTCTTGAAAGGATTTCGCCAAGAGGCCGCCGTACGGAGTTTAACGCCTTTTCCCATTGGTCTTCATCAACGACATTTTTAAAGTATGAAGACGTATTCTGCCAGCTTTCTGCATACTTGCCTTCGTCTACCATAGACAGCCAGGCATCGGATGCCTTTTGGGCATTTAACTCCTTAGTCGAATCAGCCACAAGTGGTTGTACAAATGCCAAAATCAAAATAAAAGAACATGTAAAAATAAATTTCTTTTCCATTTGAAACCCCACAATCTGTAAATTTTATTTGCGAGCATCCTCGCTTTTGGCTCCGTCCTTGTTTCTTAAATTGGACGATGCATTTTTATTGGGTATCGCCACACCCGAGCACTGAGATCACAAAGGATTGATTTTTAATTCTCTCTCTGTCCTCTGAAGTGTAATTTATGGTACCATATTTAAGAATACGTGTACATTGCAATGCCATTTCCGGACGGCAACACGGGTGAAGGAGATCATGTCTGCCGACATCATCAGTTTCGATCAGAAACATGGGACGATAGAGATTGGTGTACAAATACGCACCTTGCGTGATGTAAAGTGATTCATTGCAGTCTATAGTGACGCCTGGAGAAAAAAATTCATCAAGATGATCGTTGCGAATCGCCCAGAAATCAGCAACTTGCTTTCCTTCGATATCAATTATCCGAATTGAGTCGCCCTTACTCATACGGAAAGACTTCCCCGATTGAGTATTGACAATATATTCCTCGGATTCCTTTTGCATGCTTGTCCCTGTCGCAATAGGATAAATTCAATACAGATTTATTTATTGGCTTTTGTTCAGCCGTTTTTTAAAGCCTTTGTAGGTCTCGGATTTGTACCCGAGTGATTCATAAAATCTATGGGCTTCCCTTCGTTCCGATTCAGGATCTCACTTCTTGCCTGCAACCGCCTTAAAAAACGTATAACAAAAAACGCCGTCGGCTTCTGCTGTTCTGTATAAGTCTCGGATGCCGTTGTCAAAAATGGTCTGATCGACGATTCCTGCCCTGAGGGCATCGTCACGAATACCTTCAATCATAGTAGTAAACGTATTTTTGGTGAAACCTTCAACAAGATCGGGTTTGCTGGAATCAACATAAACCATTCGTGGCGAGACATGAATGGAATTGAATCCCGCTTTTGTCATAAGCGGGTACAGTTGTCTTCCGATCATCGCATTACCCCCGGCCCGTTGCTGAAGCTCGACCTGGCATTGTATTGCCAGGTGGGCGGCTTCACTATCAGGGTAAAAATATGCTGAACCATGATCGCCTTCAATGACAGTGATGGTACCACCGACCTTGATAAGCCGCTTAAGAATAGTCAAGGCGATATCCGGCCGAGAAAGATGCTCCAAAACATGACACACAAAAACGTGGTCGAAAGACGCCGGCTCAAATTCCAAATCGAAAATATCAGCCTGTTGGAATTGAACGTTGTTAAAACCCGCAGATTCTATAGCTCGCTTGGCTTTGGTAATAGAATCCGCTGATATGTCGATGGAAATGAACGAAGCCTTCGGGCTGTTGCGCGCAAGAGAAACTGTTTGAGCGCCAACACCACAACCGGCTTCCAAAACCCGGTTGCCGACCTGATAAGAAGTGTCGAAATGTAAGAGTTCGACCAACGTATTGGCTTGATCCTGCAAACGTCTGTTTTCTCTTGAGTCATATCCGTGAACGTATGATCCATCCATAATAATTTCCTCGTTGCCGAACACCCGGAGCAAGCATTTCCGGCAAGGGCTTCCAGTTGTGGTTATAAATTCAGAAGTAGAAATAAAAAAGATCGTTTCATTCTCAATGGTCGCTAAATTCAGCTACCTTTTTTAACAACCTAAATTATGATTAAACGGAAACCGGTATATCCTGGCCTTTTTGCCTTTCTTACCTTCACTGGAGATAATTAACTCACCAGATTTCGAAAACGCGATTCCTTCCGGTTGATTAAACCGATCCTTATCTAATTCTTCAGCGCCTTTCAATCTCCCGTCCAAGCCATAGCAGACGATCATTTTAACTCCTTTCGCACCGATTAAATAAATATCATTCGATATAGGATGAATTGCAATTCCCGATGGGTTGAATGTATCTCCATCTCCATCTAAAAAATCTTGACAATTTATGGTAAAAACCGGCGTATTTGATTGCTTTCCGGACTTGATGTCGAAAGAAAATATTTTTCTTTCCGTGTCACCATTGATTAAAGAACCCTTACAGGCAATGAGCAGGCGATTCTTCTTAGCATCATGACATAATCCTTCGGGATTGTATTCCTCCTTCAGATTCAGGTCGTAGCGAGTACACCGCGACGATCCGTTCGTATAGTCGGTTAGCTCATAAATTGCGGGTCGCTTTCCTGCCTGCAATATATAAGCGGTGTCGCCGAGAATTACGATATCTTCTGAATCTCCGGCTCCGTGCTTTGCGTACTTCGCAATTTCTTCAGAGGATAGATCAAACTGGTAGACCCGAATCGCCTCGTCCTGGACAAAGGCCAGGGAATTAAGCCCTTGCAAGAACCATATACCGGATATTTCCTTATATTTATTAGGGAGTTTATAAATTTTCTTAGGGTTTTTCAGATCATACGGAATGTTCATGTTACTATCATCATGGTTATATCGGTTTTTACCGAGTTTGCAATAAAACATTTCTCGTGTGCTAAACGATGAAGTTCGTCTACCTGCTCACTCGTAGGAACTGTCGTATCGTTAAAATTCACCTTCGGTTTCAAGGTAATCTTTGTCATTGCCAACTTTCCTTCTCCATTTTTCCCCAACACGCCAATGGCATTATCTTCATAGCTCTCGACGATGAAGCTTTTCTCAGCAGCAATGGACAAAAACCATAACATATGACAACTCGAGATCGCAGCAACAAACGCCTCCTCCGGATCCACGGCAGATTCATTTGACATCGGAACCGGTACAACATGAGGTGAGGAAGATGCGGGTATCTCGATTCCGCCATCAAACGACCATGTATGGGACCTGTTATATTTACTATCGACAAAGGCTTCGTCTAAGTTCTTTTTCCAAAAGATCTTAACGCTATAAGGCATCCTTAATCCTTACAAGTTTAGCTCAAGGTCGATGTCGCAATGAACTTGGTTGTATTGTTTAGTTTGTTGGCAATAGGGTCGTTTCCTGCGTTAGGCCAATGAGACACAAAAATCTTGTAGGTCTTTCGACCGAGCAGGAGGTCATATCCCTTCTTTCAGTATTTATTGGCTGCTCATTGAATGATCAAATTAAGGGGCATTGGTGAAGCGCCGGTGTTACCGATGCCCCTCTCAAAGCGCATTTTTCGCCAATGCAGCGCGGACCACATGCTGCGCTTGCTTGCAGTGTAAACTCAAATGAAAAGAAAGCATACAATTCCACTTGTGTGCATCAAAATCTCCAAATATCGGATGAGGTGCTGTTTTGGTACCTCTGAGCTTTCCGAGATTATCCACTACCGCCACGTGCTCATTTACTGAATTTTTAAACTCTTGCAGCTGTTCCTCAGCGGCAGATTGAGACGGCATGACATCCTTCTTAGGATCAATCGCAGCAGCACCGCTCAGGGCCTCACCGTGTAATAGTTGCTGGATCGTGGCAGAGATACTCTTATTTACGATGCTATTGTGCTCAAGAATCATATAGAAAGACCAGTCTCGCATGTCTTCGTCAACACCGCGCATCGGCGGAACCTTTACCGAACGCATGCCAACTTCGCGACTCAGTCCATCGGTAAGTTCCAAGTAGTCTTTAAGAAATCTCTTCGCTTGATATAATGCCCGATTGCGGCTCGTCATAATGAAAAACAACCGCACAGCGGTTTTGATAAATAATTTATTCATTCTGAAACTCCCAGTCCCACGAATTGATCGATGACGCATGGACTTTTACAAGCACTTCGTTGTCTTTCGGTGCGGGTTTTGACACCTCTTTAATCTGCAGACGGTCTGGGGTTCCATATTCAGTAAATACAATTGCTTTCATGCGCCACCACGATGGGCAGTTAACAATTTGCATCGAATCATGGGCATCAGCGACAACCAGCAGAGTTGGGGGTATGATCATCGACTTAAACGGTAATTTTGATCTAATTCCTGCCTAAATTGCAAAAAGGATTTGAAATGAATCACATTCATACCTGATTTCAGCGCCCCTCCCACATTTTCTACTAAATCATCTGCAAAGAGACATTCTTTGGGAGGTGTTTCTATCTGGCTTAAAAAAGATTCATAAATTTTTGCATCTGGTTTGTTCTTTCCGAATTCACAGGAAAATGTTAATTCATCAAATAACTCAAGCCACTGAAAGTGCTTTTTCATAAATACTAAGCAGTCTCTGGTCATATTAGATATGATAGCTAATTTGTGAAGTTTTTCCCTGTTTTCCCTTATGAACTTTATCATCGAATCATCGATTTGGGTCCAACTTTCAATGTCCTCTTGAATAAGTTTAGCGACTTTGGAATCGTTCTGTTCGAGACCATAGTGTTGAAGTATGCTATGCCAATATTCTTCACCTGATAGTTGACCATTGTCATAATTTTCTCTTTTGCTTCGGTACACATTCTTAAAATCGTTATGTTCTTGACTTAAAATTTGAAGCATGTTGTTCACATTGTCAGTATTTTGTGGTTTGCTGATCACACCACCATAATCTAAAACCAACGCTCTTATTCTTGTTTTTCCCATTTTATTTCCCTACCGATATAATTTTTCTGACCGCCGAACGTCGTGCTTAATCAGCCGAAAAATCCAACCAGGTTGCGCTAAAGTGACAATACGTGATCCTTGAGCAAAATCGAAAAATGGCATCGCTTTCCGGGTCTGAGTGAAAGCACCTGTTGTGAGCCGGGTTTGGGCCGGCTGCTAAATAGTTTTCTGACAATATGACACAAGTGCCAGGCAAAGTCCAGACCCACCTTGATGGAAGGGAAAGGCAGCCGATGGCAAGTCGAAGATCCTGGACTTTGTGACGGGGGTGTTGCAACAATGTGGGTCGAAGATAGGCGGAGAGAAAAGCAATGGGGTAGATCAATCCATCATTCCTCAAACTATGTCTAAATCTGTTAATAGTGAAGACACGACCATGCCCCCTTCACGACCCCGGCTCCTTCAATTAGGTGAGCTGCTATTTCATAATTCAGCATTCAAGCTTTGAATCCTTTTTTCATTCATTTGCATTGCTATGTCTGTTCTCAAAATAATTTTAAAAAGCCCCATAGGAAAATAGAGTAATGCATAGTACCAGTGGTCTTGAATCCATTTTCATGTTTTTAAATAGGGACATAAGCTAGAGCAGCGATGAAGCAGAAAGTAACACAGTCGAAAATGCACAGTGGTAAGGAAAAACAATAATTTCCAAAAGTCGCATTACTTTAGGCGTCTGACTCAAGGCTCTTGCTCGGTGACTAGTCATTCTCCGAAAAGGCTCCATAGTAATCGTCACAAAGCATATCGTGGTACCCCCACCCAATATTCGATGATGAAGTCATGATCGCCTCTAAATAGACCCTTTACCGGTGCTAAGTTCATTTACTGTCCTACGACTGACACCCATCGCAGAAGCTAGCTGCCCTTGAGTAATCCCCAAAGGCGCCATGAATTCCTTAGTAACCATTTCACCAACACTAACGGGCTGACGTTTGGTTAATATCATTTTGCACCTCACCTGTATGTATGATTCTAAAGGTGAATGCCATAATTCATCGGCCACTTGTTACTTTTGGCTTTGTACCAAGCTTCAATATTCAGGGCGCCCCACTCCAAGTCCATACCGTCGGAAAGTTAAATTGCGGGCAGGGAAAACTTTGGTGATAAAGGCAGGAATATTAAGCTAATTGAGAGATTGATATGCGAAAAAGCCGCTTGTCCTTGGCCGTCAATCTTGAACGTTTTGTTCGGCAAATCGTTCCCTCGATTCTCTAACCGCCGCGAGAATGTCTTTGGTTGTTGCTTTGGTTTGAATTCCTGGAACGTCAAATGGTGATCTTGTGCTTTTCCGAAAAATTATTGAAAAAGTTTCGCCACCTCTCCTTTTGATAACTACCTCTTCCTTTCTTGCTATGTTAAGAACTTCAGCAAGACGCTGTCTCGCTTCAGAATATGTATACACCTTCATGATAACTCACTCCAAAATTGAAATTCCTATCTCCCGTGCCACTCTTTGCATTCCAAGATCAAGTGTAAGCAGCGGGCTTCGGAGGTTTTCAGCGCATTCTAAAAAATACGCATCGTATGCATATAGGTTAAAATTAATCGCAATACTTAATGCAGATTTTATGTCAGTATGCCTCAAATCAACCGGTATCTGTTGAACAATCTCCCATGCTGACACGACTTCATCCTTTCTCAAAGCGTTCTTTTTCATCATTGCCGTTAACGCATTCCCAATTTCAAATGGTAAAACGTCAGGTGCAATTAATTCGTGGCCTTCAGTAAATCGGATGATTTTGCCCTTTTCGGGTTCATTTAATGCAACGGCTATAAATGTATTTGTGTCAGCAATAATTTTCATGGGTACAATTGTACGTATAACGATCTAATTTGTCAAGACAATGTTTTGCAAAAGCCGAACGGGCTGCGAGATGAGCCGCAGTCGGCTGGGGACGCAAATTGCGCTTTTTTGCAATTTATCGTGCCAGCCGACCGAGCGCAGCGAAGCCCGACGGGGGTCGGCTCGATTGAGGTTGATACATGGAAAATTTTCTAAATATTACCTTTATATCATGGAAAATAAACCCAAATTCAAACCAAATCCGAGATTGCGGCTCATGGATCAGATCCGCCAGGTTCTGAGATACCATCACTATTCGTATAGGACAGAACAAACTTACTGTGACTGGATTATACGCTTTGTCAAATAATGATTAAATCTTGCTATTTCACTCGTCCTCTAATATTTATTAATAAATTGTGGCAAAACATTTTCGCCACCAAGACACCAAGACACGAAGTTAAATTACAATAAACAGTTATTGTTTGTGTCTTTGTGCCTTTGTGGCTATTTTATCCGGTTTAGCTTAAACCAATTTATCTATGCAAAACAACCGACAAAAATTCGGCGAACAAGGTGAATCCCTGGCCGTCTGGTACCTCAAGAAAAACGGATATAAAATACTTGAGCTGAACTATCGCACAAAATTGGGTGAAATCGATATTATTGCCAAGGAAAAGAAAACCCTTGTTTTTGTGGAAGTGAAAACAAGAAAATCAGTACGCTTCGGCAATCCCAAATGGGCTGTAACGCCGAAAAAACAGCGTAAAATTTCAATGGTTGCCCTTACCTATCTTAAGGCCACAAAGCAATCGGATGCCAGGGCCAGGTTTGATGTGGTTGCCATCACCTCCAATCAGGACGAACCTCAGATAGAGATCGTTAAAAATGCCTTCGAACTCGCCTATGAATGATATCGAAGTGCGGAAAAAAAGAGGAATGGATTCGATTTTAATTCTTTTTAGACAGGATTTACAGGATTGACAGGATTTTTTTCGCCTGCGGCGAGAGGCCCTTCGGTCGAAGGCCGCTCTATCATGACGATCCTGTTAATCCTGTCCAATTGCTTTTTAAAGATAAGAATCCATTCCGCATTTAGAAGACTGATAGAATTCCTTACATCCAAAATCCCAAATCCGAATTCCCAAATTTATGTGGAAAGCAAATGAGGGAATCGTCTTGAGTATGAATCATTCTAAAAAAAGCGTAAATGTCATTCGCCCAGGTATCCTGTATGTCGTTGCCACACCCATCGGTAATCGTGATGACATCACCTTACGGGCGCTGAACGTACTGCGCGAAGTCGATCTGATCGCCGCTGAAGATACCCGTAAAACGCGACGGTTTTTGGAGATGCACGCCCTTAAAAGCAGCCTGATTTCCTATCATGAGCACAATGAAGCCGAGCGGACCCCAAAGCTTATCGCAAAGCTCAAAAAGGGTCTTTCCATTGCGCTGGTTTCTAATGCGGGGACACCAACCGTGTCAGATCCCGGCTATCGTTTGATCACGACCGCCTTGGCCGACAATTTGGATGTCATTCCCATTCCCGGTGTATCCGCTGTCACCACCGCATTGAGCGTGGCCGGGCTGCCGACGGATTCATTTGTTTTTATGGGGTTCCCGGCCAAAAAGAAATCAAAACGCCGGCAACAACTCAGCGATCTTGCAAGTGAGACCCGAACCCTTATATTTTATGAATCTCCCAGACGAATCCTGACCTTTTTGGGCGAAATTAACGCGGCCATGGGGGATCGCTACCTTGTTTTGGCGCGGGAAATGACCAAACGCTACGAAGAATTTTTAAGGGGTCGGTTGTCGGAAATTGTCAGACAGCTCAAAGGCCGGTCCGATATAAAAGGTGAAATTACCCTGTTGGTGGCCGGATCTGACAAACCGGGAATCCAATCCTGGGAAGTCGTCAGAGAGCAGATCAGGACTGCCGTTATGAATCGCCGGGATTCACTATCGGAAATTGCCAGGGAGATCGCCGCAAAAACCGGCATGTCCAGAAACAAGATATATACCCAAGCGCTTAAAATTAAGAAGGAGATCGAAAGTGAATAAACTCGATGCAATTTTTTCCCCCCAGTCCCTCGCCGTCATTGGGGCATCCACAACGCCCGGGAAAGTGGGTCACGATATTTTCGTCAACATCCTAAAGGGAGGCTATCGGGGCACCCTGTATCCGGTAAACCCGAAAGCCCGCTCTGTTTCAAGCGTAAGGGCTTACCCAAACATTGCTGAGGTTCCCGACAGCGTGGATCTGGCCATGATTATCCTGCCCCCCAGCGCGGCACTGGCGGCCACCCAAGAGGCCATTGAAAAGGGAACCAAAGGGATCGTCATCGTCTCCGCCGGGTTTCGGGAAGTCGGCAAAGATGGCCTTGATGTCGAAAATAAAATTGTCTCTCTCTGCAGGCAGGCCGGCGTCCGGCTGGTCGGCCCCAACTGTCTGGGCGTAATTAACCCCCTTTCCAATGTTCGGCTAAACGCCAGTTTTTCGGCTCGCATGCCCAAAGCCGGCAATATTTCCTTCATTTCCCAAAGCGGGGCGTTGTGCGCAGCGGTACTTGATTTTGCCGCCGACCGTGATTTCGGTTTTTCTAAATTTATCTCCATCGGTAACAAGGCGGATGTCGATGAACTCGATCTTCTGCGGTATTTTCACGAGGACGAGGATACCGAGGTAATCTTGCTCTACCTGGAGGAGCTGCGCAGAGGACCGGAATTTATTGAAGCCGTCAAAGAGATAACCACCGGCGATTTCCGCCCGACGCCGGTACTGGTGATAAAATCCGGTCGCACAGGCGCCGGCGCCCAGGCGGCTGCCTCCCATACCGGAGCACTGGCTGGAACGGAGGGTGTCTATGACGCCATCTTCCAGCAATCCGGCATCATCCGGGTCGACTCCATTAATGAACTTTTTGATTTTGCCACTGCCTTTGCCTATAAAAATGAAAGTGCCCTGGGAAAGCTTCGCCGCAAGGTTCCTGACGGCAACCGCATTGCAATTGTGACCAATGCCGGCGGGCCCGGCATCGTCGCCACTGATATGACCGTATCCTCCGGACTGAAGTTGGCTAAATTTCACAATGACACCATCGAAGCCCTTGACAGTCACCTGCCCAATACGGCAAATCTGCAAAATCCGGTGGATGTCATTGGTGATGCCCCCACGGACCGCTATGAAAATGCCCTGGCCGCCGTCATCAGAGATGAAGGGGTTGACGGCGCCCTGGTAATTTTAACCCCTCAATCCATGACCGATGTCCTCGGGACTGCCGAAGCCATTGGTCGAATTGCCAGACGCTCCTTAAAACCCATTTTGTGCTGTTTCATGGGAATTGTCGATGTATCGTCCGGTGTAGACTACCTGCAGGAGCAAGGCATTCCGGTTTTTAATTTCCCGGAAAATGCCGCCAAAGCATTTGGCGCTCTTTACCGATACGCCCGGTGGTTAAACCGTCAACGGCTGGCTCAATTCGATCTGCAGCACGACCGGCAGGGCGCGGCCCAAATTATTGAAGACTGTCTGAGCGCCGGCAAAACCCATATCGGCGAACTGGATGGCATCGGATTGCTGAAATGTTACGGGTTCAATGTACTACCGAACCGACTGGCCAAGGACGCCGATGAAGCAGTCGCCCTGGCGGAGGACATGGGTTTTCCGGTGGTGCTGAAAATCGTTTCCGCCCAGATTCTGCACAAGACGGATGCCGGTGGGGTCGTTCTGAATCTTGATAATCAGGAAGAAGTCAAAAAAGCATTTGAATCGATTATCACCCGCGCCGGTGAATTCGACCCGGCTGCCGAAATTGAAGGTGTGCTGGTTCAGAAGATGGCGCCGGCCGGCAGAGAAGTCATATTGGGACTGAATCGTTACCCGGTTTTCGGCCCGTTGCTCATGGTCGGCATCGGCGGTATTTTTGTCGAGGTATTCCAGGATGTGGTGTTTCGACTGGCTCCCATCGGCAGAAACGAAGCCCGTCGCATGGTTCGAGAAATCAAAGGTTACCGTCTGTTCCAAGAATTCAGGGGGTGGCCCCTATCCGATGTCGAGGCTATTGAAAAATCACTGGTGAGTCTGTCAAACATGGCCACCAACCATCCGGAAATCATGGAGCTGGATATTAATCCCTTGCTGGTCCACGAACGGGGCCAGGGCGCAACGGCAGCGGACTGCAGGATTATTCTTAAAAAGTTGGAAGCCGAGTGACGGGTTGCGGGTTGTGAGTTGTGAGTTGTGAGTTGTAAGTTGCGAGTTGTGGATGTCGCTTCGCTCTGCTCCTTTAAAAAATAAAATAGATAGAATTCCTTAATTCGTCAATCGTCATTCGTTTTTTTACCCAAGATTTGTATGATACCTGAATCAAATTGCAATCAAATCCTCCGCCCCGTCATCCTCCCGGTTCCGGAACACGTTCAGGAATTCAAACCGAAGGATCGCGTCCTTTATCTGAGCCGTCATGCCCGCCGCGCTCTGACAAAATCCGCCGCCAAAAGCGGCATCCAAACGGGTGAGCTGCTCAAGGATGAAAACGGCATGCCCCTGCCTTTTGACGGCACCTTTTGGTCCCTTACGCACAAAACACTATATGTCGCCGGCGTCGTGGCCCCGGCACCCATCGGCATTGATATCGAAAGAATCCGCGATATATCCGGGGGCCTTTTCCGAAAAACCGCCACTGATTCGGAATGGGCCCTGGCAGGCACGGCGGAAAAATCCCTATTGACATTTTTTCGCTTCTGGACATCGAAAGAGGCCGTGCTCAAGGCTACCGGGATCGGAATTAAAGACCTTTTGAAGTGTCAGGTTCGTCAAATCCCGGACGACTGTCATTTGATCATTCAATATGAAAGCAAAGATTGGCTTATCGAGCATTTCTTTTATGACCAACACATCGCGTCCATCGTACAAGATGATTTTCAGGTCGACTGGACCGTCGAAAAACAAGTTAGTTCGCTTCGCTCACAATTGGAATAATGGCATGACTGGCGGGCATCATCAAAGAAGGTAGATTCAACATTTTTTGTAGAATCGGACCTCGTTGAATAGTTCACTGGTTGATTGTTTGATTAGGTAAATTATAGTCATAATTTTAGAATAGACCTTATTCCGCTTTTCACACCCAGTCTTCCAATATTCCACTATTCCATCATTCCATTTGGATTATACCAGCAGAGTAGCCGCAAAAAGCACCACCATTTCAATTAATTATAGTAATTCCGATATATTAAATCATCCTTCGCCCCCCACTTCCAAAATCACCTTGCCGGTATTGCGATTCTCCCGAACATATGCGTGGGCGGCCTGGGCCTCCTCAATCGGAAAAACCGTATCGATCACCGGCTGAATCTTACCCCCTTCCAGCATGGGCCAGAAGCGCTCTTTGAACTGCCGGGTGATGGCGATCTTTTCCGTCAAAGGCCGTGATCGTAAGCGCGAGCCGATGATTCGCAGACTTTTCCCCAGTAAGGTTGCCAGATTCATTTCAGCGCTGTTGCCCCCCATCAGACCGATATTAATCAGCCGCCCATTTTCCTTTAAAAGATCCAGATTCCGATTCAGATAGGCGCCACCGACCGGATCGAGGATAAGATCGACGCCGCTGCCCCCGGTCGCGGCCATCACCGCGTCAAAAAAATCCTGTTCTTTGTAATTGACGGCCAGCTCGGCTCCCAGAGCACGGCATTTGTCTAATTTCGTCTGGGTACCGGCGGTAACATAAACAACGGCACCGGCTTCACGGGCCATTTGAATACCGGCGGTACCGACGCCGCTGCCCCCGGCATGGATCATGACGGCCTCGCCGGGTTGAAGGACCCCCTCGATAAAAAGGTTGACAAAGGCCGTCAGCCAGACTTCCGCAATGGCGGCCCCTTCGGCAAACGACCAGCTGCGCGGCAGATCGATCAGCATCTGGTGGTGAACGGCGGCCTGCTGGGCGTATCCCCCACCGGGAAGCAGCGCCAATACCCGGTCCCCGATCTGCCGGTTGTGGACCGTATCACCGATTGCCGCAACCACACCGGCCATTTCCAGGCCGAGGATCTCGGATTCTCCGGGCGGCGGCGGGTATAAACCCAGAGCCTGCAACAAATCGGCCCGATTGACGGCTGTTGCCTTTACCTCAACGAGCACTTCTTCCGGGCCGCATTGAATATCCGGTATCTCTCCCCATGATAACAACGGCATTTTACTTTCTTGCTTGACGACAATGGCTTTCATTTTATCTCCCGTCCAGACGAATTTTTGTGCCTTCCTGGTGGATCTTAATCCCATAGTTTCCCAGGGTTTGGGTCAACGGCCGACCGAATAAAAAATCGAGCATGTCAGTATCCAGTCCGCCTTTGAAAATAACCAGGTTTCGAATTTCGGCGTCGTAGCGGATGATCTCCAGAAGTTTTTGCCGGGCCCGGGTAGGGTTGACGCCGGTCAGATCCTTGATCAGAGGTTGGATCTTTTTATAGTCACAGCGGGCCTGATGGTCCTCGATCAAATCCCACAATCCTTTGACTCCCGATACGAGATCTTTGCGTGTCAGCCGCGTGGTTGCGTAAATTTGTTCAAGCTCGCGGGTATCCCAGCATTTAAGCGCCCGGCATTCGAGGGGTCGGTCGTTATAAATGGTGCATCCTTTTTTTATTTCATCAAAAAATATACATACCCAGGTATCTTCTTTACCTTTGATTTTGATGATATCCGATTCTACCGGCTTTAAGCATCCTTTGACGTTGTCGCGGGCAAGTTCTCCTTTGCGGATGGTATAAAGGTATCTGGAGGGAATCACCCCTTTATCAATGAGTATTCGATCTTCTATGTGAAAACCGGGACCACCCTTTTCACAACAGGTCCCGCAGCGGATGCATTCTGAGATTATTGTTCCGGGTCCGACAGCTGCCGGATGATTCGTTTTTTTTGGTGTCTTTCTATTGAGGTCCATGGATGATAGCGATGAGGATTAGTTCATTTCAAATTTTAGGTTGGGAATTTAGTACCTTTTATTGAAATCGCATCATGTTTGCGCAAAATTTATCTAACAAAATATTTTCGCCACCAAAGCACCAAGACACGAGGTTAAACTATATTAAACAGTTATTTTTTGTGTCTTTGTGCCTTTGTGGCTATTCAATTCCGGCTTCGCCGGGTTGGGTTTTGTGGCCGGTATTATTAAGTGGCCGGCCACGATTTGGAAATACTCGTCATTACTCTGAACTCCTTTGTCTCTGATAGCGTAAAGCAGCCTCCCTGCAGCGGTCTGTCCATAAAACCAGTCCGCAAGCTGGTCTGATGTTCCCGTGGGACCCGGTTGGGCCGTGACGGCCTCGGTGTAAAAGGCTTTGAGGTCGTCCGTAGCGAGATTCAGGGTATCTGCCGGGGGATAATCCGGATTCGGGTTCTCCGTCTGTTTATCTCTTAAAAAAGAGATGAGAAAATCAGCCAGATTGTCCACCTCAACCCCGCTCACGCCAACCGTCGTCCGGCCCCGCTTTTCCACGGCGATATCGTACCAATTTCTAAGCTGGTTCATTTCTGATTTGAGTGGTAGCCAGGCCTTCTTCCTCCAGGTAGTGCGCAAGCCCGCCCACGGCGCGCGTGCAAAAAGGTCAGACCGGTACGAGAAGGACTGCG
>Ga0316190_10000213_pt1 | contig 38251 bp, 31 predicted proteins | sample Eddworburrow2_MG_FD_204929 | JGI IMG/M metagenome (GOLD analysis project Ga0316190, IMG submission 204929) | Coastal sediment microbial communities from Maine, United States - Eddy worm burrow 2 | ecosystem: Environmental > Aquatic > Marine > Coastal > Sediment | place: USA: Maine | collected...
AAAAAAATCCCCAATATCCTGTAAATCCTGTCTAATTAATGAAAAGGCATAAAATCGAATCCATCCCAAATCCAAATCTTCCAAATTTATCCCGCCTGCCCAACCTGCCCAATGAAATCTTCGTTGCCTTTATTTCATCGGGGTGAGATCTCTGTTGCCCTTATCTCAGCGGGGGTAGACCTTTTTATTTAACTGGGACGGACTCAAAATTCCAAAGAAAGCGACCGGTCACGAATATGCCTCTGCACTGTGTTCAGAAACGTTTCGTGAGAAATTCCATATTTGACATTCCCGTCCAGGGTTCTCACCGAAAGTGTCGACGCTTCTTTTTCCCTGCCGCCGATGGTCAGAATTATGGGAATATATTGCAATTGAGCCTCACGCACTTTTTTGTTCAAGCTCTCTGTGCGGCTGTCGACCTCAGCCCGCAGACCGGCCTGTTTGAGGGTTGCCAGCACCTCGTTGGCATAGGGCACCAGATCATCGTTGATCGGCAGGATAATGGCCTGCAATGGTGACAGCCATAAGGGGAACTTGCCGGCAAAATGTTCGATGAGAATACCCAGGAAGCGCTCAATCGATCCGAAAACAGTTCGGTGAATCATGATGGGACGATGTCTTTCATTGTCCTTGTCGATGTAATGCAGGTTGAACCGTTCGGGCAGCGACATGTCCAGCTGAATCGTACCGCACTGCCAGGTGCGATTCAAAGCATCCCGGATATGAAGATCGATTTTGGGGCCGTAAAAAGCGCCGTCGCCTTCGTTTAGCTGGTATTCCTGACCATAGGCGTCCAGGGCCGCCGCCAATCCCCTGGTGGCCGTCTCCCACTGTTCATCGGTTCCGATGGATTTTTCCGGCCGGGTGGAAAGCTCCAGAAGAAATCCCAGGCCGAAAGCGCTGTAGATCCGTTCCGACAGTTTCAGGACACCCAGGATTTCATCTTTGATATGCGCTGACGTCATGTATAAATGGGCATCATCCTGATGAAACGCTCTGACCCGGAAAAGACCGGACAGCACACCGCTCAATTCATGCCGGTGGACCAGTCCGACTTCAGCAACCCTGAGAGGTAAATCCCGATAGGAATGGGGTTTGCGGCTGTAAAGCAGCATCCCGCCGGGGCAGTTCATGGGCTTGATGGCATACTCGATATCGTCAATTGCCGAGGTATACATGTTTTCGCGATAATTTTCCCAGTGACCGGATTTTTCCCACAGCGAGCGATTTAGCATGATGGGTGTTTTGGTTTCCACATAACCGGCCTCACGATGTTCAAGGCGCCAGTAATCCAGCAAAGCATTCCAAAGATCCATGCCCTTGGGGTGGAAAAACGGCATCCCGAGCGCTTCTTCGTGAAAGCTGAAAAGATCCAGCGCCTGGCCGATTTTACGGTGGTTCCTCTTTTTGGCCTCTATAAGAAACGTCAGGTAATCTTTCAATTCCTTTTTGTCGAAAAAAGCGGTGCCATATATTCTTTGAAGTTGAGGCTTGGAGGGGTCTGCCCGCCAGTAGGCGCCGGAAACTTTTATCAGCTTGACATTTTTGACGAAGCCGGTGTGTGGGACATGGGGTCCGCGACACAAGTCGGTAAATTCGCCCTGCTCATAAAAGGAAATGGTCTCGTCTTCCAGGTCTGATATCATTTCCAGCTTGTAAGGTTCATCCTTATAAAAATCCATGGCCTCCACTTTGGGCACAACTCTGCGGCGGATCGGCAGTTTTTCCTTGATGATCTTTTTCATTTCAGCTTCGATTTTTGGAAAGTCGTCTTCTGAAATGGGATCCATGTCAATATCATAGTAAAACTGATTTTCCACCGCCGGGCCAATCGTCAGCTTGGCATTTTTATTCAGGCGCAAGATAGCCTGGGCCATCACATGGGCTGCACTGTGACGCAAGATATCCAGTGAGTCTGGATCTTTAGTGGTAATAAATCTAATTTTAGCATCGTGGTCGATGACGCTGCTCAAATCAACCAGGTTATCATCTAATTCCATGGCCACGCAATTTCGCGCAAACCCGTCCGAGATGCTTTTGGCGGCATCGATGCCGCTTAATGTATTCTCAAAAGCCTTTATGTTGCCGTCTGGAAATGTTATGTTTACCATTGCATACTCACCGTGATAGAAAAAAATTTAAAATTGATACTTCTGCTATTTGAAGATAAACAATTAGATTAGGAAAAACAATCCCAGGGGTCAAGGAAAAAAATGAACGCGACCAGCGACATTAACTATAAAATGATAGGTTCGCGCCACGAACTTGAAAACTTTGTCAGAATCATTGAAACTGAAAAGGTCGTGGGTGTCGATCTGGAAGCGGATTCCATGTACCATTTCAAAGAAAAGGTCTGCCTGATTCAAATGGCTGCCCCGAATATCAATGTGCTTATCGATCCTCTCGCAGTTGAAGACCTGTCTCTGCTGAAGCCAATTTTTAAAAGAAGTGACATCTGCAAAATCTTTCACGGGGCGGACTATGATGTCCGTTCATTATATCGAGATTTTTGCATCACGATTGATAATTTATTTGATACCGAACTGGCAAGCCGATTCTTGGGTTTTCCGGAATCTGGCCTGGAGGCAGTTCTCAAGAAAAAATTTGACGTCACACTCGACAAAAAATTCCAGCGTAAAGACTGGTCCAGACGCCCGCTGCCCCCGGACATGATTGCCTATGCCGCCGAGGATGCCAGGTACCTGCTACCCCTGGCAGAAAGTTTGAAAGCAGAGCTTGATGAAAAAAACCGCCTTGAATGGGTATATGAAGAGTGCGAGCTCTTAAGCAAGGTTCGCCCAAACAGCGTAAACAATCAGCCGCTGTACTTAAATTTCAAGGGTGCGGGGAAACTCGATTCCCGCAGTCTGGCCGTGTTGGAAGCCTTGCTTGGCTTTCGCCGCGAAATTGCCCGCATAAAAGATAAACCGCTATTTAAAATCTTCGGCAACCGTTCGCTATTTGAATTGGCCGGTAAAAAGCCGCTGAATTTAAAGCAACTGGAAAAGACCGGGGCACTGAGCGCCAGGCAAATCCGTATGTACGGCCGGGGACTGCTGACGGTCATGCAAGACGCCATGAGTCTTTCGGAAGATGAGCTGCCGGTCTATCCTCGGAAAAAAAAGGCGCGTCGGGTATCCCTGGCGGTTGCCGGGCGGGTCAAAGCCATTAAAAACTGGCGCGATAAGCAAGCGCAAAGGCTTGCCATCGACCCCGCTTTGATATGCAGCAAAGCGCTTATTAGTGCGGTTGCCGTGCAAAGACCCTTGAAAATATCAGAATTGGAATCGATAAAAGAAATGAAAAACTGGCAAAGAAATGAATTCGGTCGGGATATTGTGAGGGTGTTGAAAGGAAATGACAAATGATGAGTGACGAATGGCGAATGGTTGAATTATATAGTAACCCTTGAATACGTACTATTCGAACCGTCTATTTATGATAAAACAAGGTCATCCGGGTCGCCGGTAGGTCTGAACACCGCCCTTTTGGATGGGAAGATCCTCAACGTGCCAGCAAGTGATTGATCTTGGATAATACGCTTTCATTGTATAAGATGCTGCCATGATCCTCGTTGTACCCGAACATTTTGTCGGCTTCGGCTTGAGCCCGCAAATCCAATTCACTTGCCAGTTCCACCGTGCCGTCGTTGTTTTCCAGAAATAGGCTACAATCACCCTTGTAGCTGAAGAACAGATAATACTCCAGAAAAGGCGGCAGTTTCCTCTGAAACAGCGACTGAATGAAATCACTGCCGGGCACCATGTCGTGCCAACTGGGCACGGCTGTGGGTGCGTGCTGTACCCCCTTTTCGGTCATGTGGTGACCGTTCCAGGGGGTGGATATGGATATGAATCGTTTGACAAAATCCTGGTTCTCTTCATAGGCGTTCAAGAGAATAAACGAACGGGCAACCAGTCCGCCCATGCTCTGGGCCACTATATATAGTTTTTTAAATCCATATGTGCGGTGCAGATCCATCACCATGATATTGAGAGCTTTGCCGATTTTATTCAGGGGCAGGCCGGACGGATAATAATAGAACCACGGCTGAAAATGGTCGGAGTCGAGGGTCGCCACTGTCTCTTTCCAGCCCAGGGGGGTGCCGAGGGCACCGTGGATAAACAGCACTGGTATCTTATCTGGGTCATATATTTCTAAAAAAAAGATGCTGACCCCTATTTCCTCCAGGAATGTCATGGGTTCCCAATAGCCTTTGACACCATAGTTCTGAGCCAATCGTTCGTCTTCAAATTGTGTCAGTTCGCCGAGCCTGACGAAATCTTCTTTCAAGATATCCGGCGATATGATGATATCCGACGGAAAGCCTTTGGGAAAGGGATTCGCAGGATCCATCGAAAAATCAAGCTCTAACACGCCATGAGATTTTTCCACAACAAGGGTTTGTCTAGAAATCTCGATCGCATCAGGCTTGCCGTAATACCCGACCGGTTCATTGTCGTCATAGGTCAGATTGTTATTTAGATCCTGAAAGGCGATGATGAAATAGGTCCCTATTTGGGCCAGCATCGAATACTGACTGGAAACGGATTTCAATACACTGGCTTGATAAATCTGCAGGCCAGCCGGCGTTTTTTTATACATAATCACCAAGACGCTTCCGGACTGCGACGTGTCATAGGTGATTTTACCCCGTAGGCCGAAGGTTTCTTCAAGTACGACCAGTTCCTCTTCCAGCTTGAAAAAAGCGCACCCGGACCATAAAAAAACCAGAGACAAACAGAGGATAAAAGTGAGGCTGCGACTATATTTATTCAAGGTTCATTCTCCATAAGATGTTTTTTTGTTTGATAAGAACTTCCTCTATGGTGTTTTTGGACGGAATGAAAGTTGCGATTCAGTGCCGTGAAACTATCTAAAAAGCTTGGTGTCGCGGAGTCATCGCCTAGTATGTCGGCAAGGCGCGGTGAGCAGATCGCCAAAGCCGGTCAGATAAAGCTTATTGAAGGTCGAAAGTCATAATTTTATGGAACCAATATTATGGCCGAGCGTGTTTATTTCATCGTCATCATACCGTTGACGGATGACCGTTGGGACACGTGCCATGGAACCAACATTTTTTCGAAAACAACAACCAGGTAGTATAGAAAAAGCCCCAAAAAAGCCAGCATCACAATAATGGCGAAAGCCACGTCCATCTTCATATCTCCCGAAGCCATCTGAATGTAGTATCCCAGCCCGGCGTCCCCGCCGATCCACTCGCCGATGGTGGCGCCCACAGTGGCATTGACCGCCGCCCATTTGAGCCCCACGAATATCTGGGGTAGGGCCGCCGGGAGCCGCACCTTCCGGAATACTGTCAGCGGGTCCGCCCCGGTGGAAAGGGCGAAATCGTTGTGTTCCTTTTTCAACGATGTGAAGCCCAAGATGGCGTTGAGAAGAATGGGGAAGAAGCAGAGCAGAAAGACGATGATGAATTTCGGCATTAATCCGAACCCGAACCAGGTCACGAACAGCGGCGCAAGGGCAATTTTGGGCACCAGCTGTAAGGCCACCGTAAATGGATACAGGGTTTTCCTAAGGAAAATCGAAAACGCGATGATCAGGGAAAGGGGGATACCCCATGCGGCCGATACCAGAAATCCCCCGAAACTTTCCAGACCTGTGACCCAGGTGTATTTCAAAATAAGCGGAAAATTCTGAACGAACTTCACTGCTATGCCCGAGGGTGCCGGAAGGAGGTACATCGGGACTTCGAAAAGCCTTATCCCGCCCTCCCAAAGAATGAAAAACAACGTCAGGTAGAAGACGGTGATGCGGTTCCCTCTAAGCCATTTCTTTTTAACATCTACGTTTCCCATCGGTCTCTCGCTCAGCCCCTTTCCCGTTGCGATTCGTGCCAGGGCATGAGCTTCATTTCGGCCAATATTACCAGAAAGTAGAGAAGCAGACCCAACGCGGTAAGCATGATAATGGCGGCCAGGGCCAGGCGCATGTTGAAATCCCCCGTGGCTACTTGGATGTAATATCCCAAGCCGGCGTTACCGCCGATCCACTCGGCGATGGTGGCCCCCACTGTGGCATTGATGGCCGCACCTTTGAGTCCTACGAAAACCTGGGGCAGGGCAGCGGGCAGCCGGATCTTCCAGAATGTGGTCACCCTATCCGCCCCGGTGGACAGACTGAAATGCCTCAGTTCATCACTTAGGGAAAGGAAGCCGAAAATACCGTTGATGAGAATGGGGAAAAAGCAAACCCAGAAAACTACCAGCATTTTGGAGGCGAAGGAAAACCCGAACCAAACCACGAAAAGCGGGGCGAAGGCGATGGTGGGGACCATCCCCAAAGTGACTGCAGCTGCGTAAAAAGTGCGCTGCAGGGTTTCGGAAAATGCCACGAAAATAGAGATGGGGATTCCCAGCACCACGGCAATGGCGTACCCCACAAAGGTTTCGTTGGCTGTTACCAGCGTGTGGTACCAAATCAGGCGGGAATGTTGTGCAAACTCAAGGAAAACCGCTGAGGGTGCCGGCAGGATATACCTTGGCACATTCAGCAGGCGAATCAACGCCTCCCATAGAACGAAGAAGAAAACACCCGTTAGCAGGGGCAGATAGGCCTCACCTATCCATATGCCGACTTTGGCCGCAATCCCGTGTTTCTTCATCAAATGGTTCGCCACTGCACCCGACGCCATTTATTATATAACTCCATATCCCATGAATATGCTGGAAATGTCCTTGACATATCGATGAAATTCATCGCTTTGCATGACGTCAAAATCCCGGGGTCGGGGCAAATCAACAATGATCTCGGCGTCGATCTTACCCGGCCGGGGCGAGATGATGATGACCCGATCCGAAAGCTGCACGGCCTCGGAAATGTCGTGGGTGACAAATACGAAAGTTTTCCCGGTGTCCATCCATAGTTTTTCCAGGTCTTTGCGGAGCTGCTCTCGGGTCATGGCATCTAGGGCACCCAGGGGTTCGTCCATTAACACCAGGGGTGGATCGTGGACCAGAGCGCGGCAAAAGGCTGTACGCTGTTGCATGCCTCCGGAAAGCTCATAGGGATGATGGCGCAGGAAGCCGTCCAGTCCGACCGAGGCCAACAGTTCCCGTGCCCGTGCCTCAAAGTCTTTGACATTCAGCTTCCGCATTTCTACCTGTAGCATAACGTTGCCCAAAATGTCGCGCCAATCCACCAGCACCAGGTTCTGGAACACGATGCCAATGTTTGTCTGGGGCTTTACCACGCGTTCGCCGTCAATGTGGATGCTCCCCTCCGTACAATCCAGGAGCCCGGCAATCATCATCAGCATCGTGCTCTTACCGCAGCCGGATGGACCGAGCAGTGAAATAAATTCACCCCGATTGATGCAAAGGTCCACCGGTGCCACAGCGTCGACGGAGCCTTTTTTCGATTCGTAGCGTTTACTGACACCTGCGAGCCGAATGAACTCATCGGTCATCGATTATCCTCCCATCAGGATCCGGCGGGGGGCGGAAAGGCCCGCGCCCCCGGTAAAACTGGCGTTCTTTTCTAATCGATGAATTCGTTGGTAAAGAAGTCCGTCGGTATTTTGTCCGTCTTCAGGTCCTTGTACGTCTTGAAGAGATCCATGGCGCTAGCCCAGTCCTTCTCGACATTTAGGCCGATCTTTTTTTGGGTGTTGTTCGGGGAAATCAAAATCGAAAGGGTCACATCCAGCACCTGCCGGGCTTGCTTTCTTTCCACGGCTGCTTCGCCGGCCCAGTTGACCAGGGAGTCGATACATTCGTCCGGATTGGCCTGGGCCGCGGCCGTCGCCTGCAAGGTGGCCTTCACGAACCGGTGCACCAGGTCCGGGTTATCCTTGACGAGGTCTTTGTGGGCTACGATGGAATATCCGGGCTGGTAGACACCATAAAACGCATAATTGAAGATGACCGGATCCTGGCCGCCGTTGGCTTTAATTTCGGCCGGTTTGTCGTCGATGCCGCCTAAAATACAGGGGGCTTTATTCTGTAGATAACTTGGGACCAAGGCCGCTTCGGCCACGTTAACGATCTTGACCTTGCTTGCGTCAACGCCCGCGTTCTTGAGGGCTACCGGGAAAAAGGTGTTCACACTGGCGGCGGCCGTGGTCATAACCTGCTTGCCCTCCAGATCCTTTATTTCCTTAATACCGGAATCCGGCCGGCAGAGGCAAGCGTCCGCACCGGTGGCGTCGATGGTGGCCACTGAAATCACCGGCGCATCCTTAGCGGCCAAGTTAAGCATGGTTGAAGAAGAGGCGTAGGCGAAGGTGTCATTCTTGTTGGCCACCAGCCGAACCGCGTTGCCCGAACCGTTGCCTTGCCGAACGTCCAATGCGATACCTTGTTCCTCGTAAAAACCCTTGTCTTTGCCGTAGTAGAAAATGCCATGGGAACCGTAAAACAACCAGTTAGTTCTCAGAGTGACCTTGTCCATGGCTTCGGCCGGTCCGACTGCGGTGAAGGATCCGGCCACGAATGACAACACAAACGCTCCGATAAGGATACCAAATGGGATTCTTCTGTTCATGCTTCCCTCCTTTTTGTTGTGGGCAGAGTTGCCCGGTTATTGCCAATTATCGGTTTCAGGTGTCAGGTTTCGGCCCGCCCTGGCTTCCGGCTCGTAGATCCTGCGCCTCGGAGAGTGCGATATGACGGATTCTCACTGAACGCAGCAAAAGATTCCATTACTTTCTTATCTTCCAGCCCCATATAAGGTTAGGTCTGGGCCAGGGGTGTCAGGGAGTTGAGTGTTAAATCCTGAAACCTTCTTTTTCTTACAACATGTTGTCAGAAAAAAAGGACTAAAGACCTATCCTATTTCCAGTACTTTCCCGAAAAAGCCTTTCATTCTTCCTTCCTCTCCACCTCGATAGGCGTGGGCATTGGCAGCCCATACCGTCCGGCCAGTACGGCCAGTGATTCGTCCACGCCGGGGTACAGCGTCAGGCCGGATCGAAGCGCTGCATCACGTCTGATCATTTCCCGTTGTCCCGGCACGACGATTTCATCCGCCCCCGGCCGTTTGTCTCCGTTCAGACAGGCCGAAACCAGCCAGTCGACCTGGGCCCGGAATTCCTCCATGGGCAGGAAAGCCTCCGGTCGGATCACTTGGACCGTGACCGCCGCACCCCAGGTGGTCGGCTTCTCGGGTCGTCCGAAACCGCTCAATCCCTGGGTCAGGGCCTCGACCATTAGCGACAATCCGTATCCTTTGTGCCCATGGTCCAGCCCGCCCACCGGCAGGATCGTACCGCCCTGGGTTGGGCCGAAGACGGCCGGGTCGTCGGACAGTTCGCCCGCCGGGGTGAGCAGCCATTTCCCTGGCAGCCGTTTACCTTCCCGATGACTGCGTTCGCAGAGTCCGGCCGTGGTGATGGACGTGCTTGCATCCAGCAGGATGGGCCAGGGTTCGGCCGGAATGCCCACCGCGATGGGGTTGGGCGTCATCAGGGCGCTCACGCCGCCGTAGGGCGCCACATGGGAATCAGACGGGTCCGAGGAATAGATCAGCATGATGTCGCCCCGTTCGACCGCCGCCAGCAGGTAATGGCCCAGGCATGCAATGTGGTGGCTGCGTCGGATCGTGACCAGGCCGATGCCGAATTTTACCGCCCGTCGGGAGGCTTCCAGGCCTGCTTGCCGGGTCAACCAAACCCCCGGCAGGTAATGGCCGTCCCAAAGGGCCGTGGCCCCGAAATCGCGAAGCACCTCCGGATCACCTGTCGCCGTCATCTCGCCGTTTTCCAGTTCTTCCACGTAGCCCTGCAAAAGTGCCAGTCCGTGGGTCGAGGCCCCCATCAGGTCCCCTTCCAGAAGGCCGTGGGCTACCACAACCGCCTTTTCCCGCTCGAGTCCCGCTGCGACCATGACTTCCCGGGCCAGCCGTTCCAGGTCCGCCGCGTCGTACTTCACCTTGTTTCCGTTCATGTTTCCCTCAGTGTTGCAACGTTGGTGTCTCATCAGATTCGGCCGGGCTCCGGCAACCCCCCGGGCCCGGTTTGAAATATCCATCACTGATGTAACTTTCCATGTGTCCCAGGGCTTCGGAGCGGGTCTGGCCGCCGGCGGCCGCACGGGCCACGATACGGGCGATCTCATCGGCGGCCGCCTGCAGCCCATCCGGCGTTTCGACGGCAATTCCCGCGTTCACGTCCATGTCTCCTGCCAGACGTCGGTACATCGCACTGTTCGAAGCGACCTTTATCACCGGTGATACGGCCTGGCCGACCACACTGCCCCGGCCGGTGGTGAAGACGATCAGGTGACACCCGCAGGCGGCCATGGCGGTCACACCATGGGGGTCGTGTATGTTGGGTATGCCGTGCCTCAAATCGGAGTCGTAGACCGTGTCCAGGAGATACAATCCGGTTCCCGACGGTTGCCGGCCCGGTATCAGGATGCCGTCCAGCGGCCGGGTGCCGCACTTGGCATAGGCGCCGGCAGATTTCTCCTCGATGGTGGAAAGCCCCCCGGTGATATTCCCTCCGCCGAAACTGGCATGTCCCAGCCGGCGATGGTAATCCATTGCCTTTTTGATGGTCCCCAGCACCGCCTCACCGATTTCCGGTGTGCGGGCGCGTGCAGCAAGGTGCGTCTCACACCCGAACAACTCATTGGTCTCCTCGATAATGGCCGTGCCCCCGGCGTCGATCAGCCGGTCCGTGAACAGTCCCACGGCCGGGTTAGCCGTAATGCCGCTGAGGGCATCCGATCCGCCGCACTCCAGGCCGATCACTATATCGGCAGCCGTCATGGGCGCGCGGGTGGTCGTTTCCAACCGGGGCAGGAGTTCCGATATGACGGCCTGCCCCGCCTTGATGCTTTTTTCCGTGCCCCCGGTTTCCTGGATCACAATGGAACGAACCTCCCGGCCGGACGTCATGAGGGCCGTCAAAAGATCCGCCCGCCGAAACTCTTCGCAGCCGAGGGACACCAGAAGGACCGCGCCCACGTTGGGGTGGGTGAGCAGCGTTTCCATCAAATTATGGCCGTAATCACTGGGGTAGCACTGATCGAAACCAATGAGCTGCACCCCCTTGAGCCGGAACGGCTCTGCGATCCGACGGGCGACATGGTCGGCACAATAAACCGTGTAGGCCACCACCAACCAGTTCCGGACGCCCCGACGGCCGTCCGCCCGCAGGTAGCCATCGAAGGTCGCGGTCAGAGGATCATCATTCATAATGTTCCTGTACGTTGTCCATGTATACGCTCACAACGTTGTGCATGTGCACGTGTCCGCCCCTTGGAATGTCGGATTTGGCCCGGCCCACGGGCATGCCGTATTTGAGGATAAGGCCGTCTACCGGAATATCATGCCGGGCGATCTTGTGTCCGTATGGAATCCGGTCCAGGGCCGTGACATCGCCATCGCCGATCTGCAGGGATTCGCACGGGGCGACTTCCCGCAGAACAACTGCAACATTATCCTTTGGATTCAAGACGATGGCGTCCATGGCTACTTTCCTATCCGATCCGCGGCAGCGGTCAACCGGCGACCACACCGGGCACACCACAACGAATCATCATTTCCCGGGTATCTTCCCGGTACACTTGGCGGATGTCCCGGGTGGGGGGCCGGCAGCGGCTGGAGGGCAGCCCCACCAGTTCCATACACAACTTGTCTAGATAGCCGTCGCCGCTGGTGTACTCGGATTCGATGCGGCTCCACAAATGGTAAAAGGGCATGACCCCGGAAATCATATCCGCCTGAACCGCTTCGTACCGCCCGGCTTTCAGGTCGTTGAGCATCTTCAACGCGAACTCCGGCCAGTAATTGCAAATGTGCATCTCGATCGACCGCGCTCCCATCATCCAGCTCATGTTGAACAGGAGGTTGTTGTCAATAATGGTGAACCGATCGGAATACCGCGAGCAGACCGTCTCGAACTCCATGGCGTCCGTTCTCGGGGTGGCCCATTTCAGGCCCACCACGCTAGGAATCTCTGTCAGGCGGTCCACCATGTCGCAGGAAACGTTGGTGCTGGTCCAGAAAGTGTTGTAGATGATGATACCTACATCCGGCGTCGCCTCGGCCGCCGCCAGTATGAACTCGTAAAAATCTTCTTCCGTGTGGTTGAAGTAAAAGGGCGGGGATATTTGCACGAAATCGGCCCCCAGCTTGCCGGCGGCTTGGATCAACCGGATCAGTTCCCGGGTGCTCGTGGATTGGGAACCCATGGCCACCGGCACGCGGCCGGCGGATTCCTCCAGGATCGCTTCCGCCACAGCCAGTCGCTCGTCAAAGGTCATGGTGGAAAAATCTCCCGCCGCGCCGCCGGCCAACAAAACGGCGTTGTCGCCGTTGATGCCGTGCTCGATCAGGAACCGAACGTGGCCCCGGGTTGCCTTGAGGTCCAGTTCAAGTTCCGGGTCGTCAAACAAGGTCGGGACGGTCACATAGCAGCCTTCCAGACGTTTTTTCAAGGCATCCCTGTCCATACTCATTTACCTCGTCTTTTCTACTATTACCTCACCACGGAGAGGATCATATCGGAAGATGGACACTGCCTCCAATCACCAATCGACATGAACGGTGGGGTTTCCGGGAGTATTCCATCGGCGAATGTTCCTGTTTATTGGGCGCGATTTGCCAGCCTTTGAGGACTCCTTTATTTCGGTTCGAGCTTGGAAAAGCCTCTTGTTTGTGCCAGGCGATTGCTCCTACCGGTTCAGGTTTGGGACAGATAAAGCGACGGGGAATTGGAAACCCCGTCTCCTCAAGGTTATCCCAGTTTTTTAACCGTTGCCCGGATCAGCTCGATGGGCACGAGGCGTCTCGGTCCGGCTTCAGGCTAGGTTCATCGGTAAAATTAGGAACAAGGATCATTGATGATGTAAACAACGCGACCAGGATTAAACCATATAGTCCAACGGCCGGTCAATAGTTTTGTGTGCGGGCGAGCTGAGCTAATGCTCGAGATCATCCGTCCTTACAGATTTGAAAAAAATGGTTAGAAAGGTTGACAATCGAGGGAATTTTGTTTATTTTAACCATATATAATGGCTGTTTTTTATGGTAATGCCACACGGGGGATAGCATGGCTCTGGTTAAAAAAACAATTGAATTGGATCAAGAGGCGATCACTCGCATCAAAACTGCGCTGAATGCCAAAAGCGAAAAAGAAGCCATCAACTACGTTCTGCAACAGTTTGATACTGATGTCCAACTGGCTGAAGCGACTATGAATATGGCCGGGAAAATGAATATTGAACCAATATTTGGAGACTGATGCAGCGAAAAATCATCATTGACACCGGCATTTACATCGACCTGTTTAACAGAGGACTTCATAATGAGATTATCAATCCCTTTCAAAACGTTACCTACCTGGCTTATCCGGTACTCCATGAACTGTGGATGGGCTTGAAAGACCGACGCGAAATCCGGCTGCTCACAGCGTGGCGGGATCGATTTATCCAGCTGCAGCGATTGATCGTCCCGACGGTGACGACGCTCGTACTGATTGGAGAGGCCTGCCTTCAGCTAAAAGCAACCGGTAAACTCGATCCGACGCACCCGAAGCATTACAACGACGTGACTATCTCAGCTGCTGCCCGCCAAGTCGGAGCCACTATCATCACAAAAAACACGAAAGATTTTCAAATCATCCAATCTGCTATTGATTTTGACTTTGAAGGGCTGGACTAATCCAGGCCGAGAGATAACAAATTGAATATACACCCATCGCAAGTGGTTCTTGACATGGTTGTTAGTACTTTGGTAGGAGAGCTAACTACATAACTACAGGATTTTCAACGGGCTACTAACGGCACGGCCTTTTGAAAATCGGATTCAAGTGCGTGGTGTTTGCGAAACTTATCAGATCCGGGATTCTTGCTCATTTTTTTTGCTGGGAAAACATGTTTATACAAGAAAACAGGAGCATTTGCCGCACATTTTGCTAAACTTGCACAAAAAAAATTGGAAAAGAAAATTGCTTCCCAAAAAGAATCTCGAAGTGAATTACTTGAGTTTAATAAGGTTGTTGGGAAGGCAGTTGTTCTATAAAAATCCAAAAAGGCGATATAATGAATTCATACTGGTATCCGTATATTACGGCAGTGAATAGCGCTAATAACTGCGTCAACTCGGACTGCCGAAGCTGTGCCGCTTCGCTATGCAGCTTTGGTCAGCCGGTTAGGTCTCTTTGACGATATTAATTGATAGCTTTAACACGAAGCAAGGTGAAGATAATGTTTGATAGAAAAACATATTCTCAAATGAGAAGAGCAGGATTTGGGCTTGGAATTTCAAAAGAAAAATTGAAACAAGCAATGGTTGAAGTCCTCTTACAATTGCCAGAGGGCACTTCTAACTTAAAAGAAACAGTGATTTACCATCTCGGACAGTTTGGACAAATGACTCCCGTAAGAGAACTAAATGATGTCTGGAGTAAAGCAAAAAGAAAGGTTGCAAAATCAAATCCTGAAAAATTCATACTTGACGGTAGAAATGTACTTCACTGGAATGATGGTTCAGTCAAAGTACTCGACAAAAAGATTTCTCCGGCAAATTTTAAAAAATTGAATGAATTAGCTGATAGTGAAGGCTGTAGCGTTAATGTAATAGTATCCAAACTAATAAAAACATATACAAAAACTAAGGCCTAACAAGGGCATCAACGCAGACGGTGAAAAGCGGCGACTTTTATCACCACATTAAAAGCAATACAAAATTTAGGTTTTTAGCTTATTCAAAACTGTCAGGGCTTTTCACAGCTGGTTATGCCCGCCGTTAAATCCTGAATATGTTTTACCATAAGGAGTTCGAATGGCAAAGATATCACGAAATGCACCCTGTCCATGCGGTAGCGGCAAAAAATATAAAAAATGCTGTTTATTGCGCAAGGAAGCAGAAGCTCTGGAACAACGAAGAATTTTGGAACAGAACGTTGGAAAAGCACTTGTCGAAGTCGATGATCTTGATGACCTTTCAAACAGCGTGCTTGATCTTATAGAAGCGGAAAAGTTCGATGAGGCCGAATCAGTTTGCAACGAGCTAAGAAAACGATACCCTGACCAGATCGATGGTATTGAAAGAATGGCCATGGTGTATGAAGCGCGTGGAGAGAATGGAAAAGCCGCTGAATATTATATGAGAACTGCTGAATTTATGCGCTCAAATCCGGGTTTTGATAAAGAAGGGATACAATGGGCGCTTGATAAAGTAAAAAAATTAAATTCATAATTCTTAAAGCCAGGAATGATTTAACAACCGCATCAACTCTGACTGGCAATTCCGCTGCGCTCCATTGCCCGCATGTTATGCGGGTTAGCTGGCCTTTGAAAGATACAATAGATTCTAAATGCGTATTGATTCTAAAGAACAAATAGCAGATGTTGAGATTCTTAAAGTTCGCGATCTCCTACGCCGCGTTAACAATACGGATGACTGGGAAGCTGACTTTGTAGTTGATCGTCTTAAAATATCGCCGAAAAAAGCGAGTAGACTCATAAACGAACTGAATCGAAGGGGATATATTGAACCAATTAGAATTTACAGACAGAAACAATTCTATCGGAAAACCCTCAAAGGCAGTACACTTGGTCTCGCTTCCGCTGCAAAACCAGTCACGCGTAAAACGGCAAATAGGATTTTTGCCGAGTTTATGGACCGAGTAAGGCAAGTTAATAGTGATCAATCCTTCCTTGTTAAAGTCAAGAAGGTCCTCGTTTTTGGCAGCTACCTTACTGATGCTATTCGCATTAATGATATTGACGTTGCAGTCGAATTAACATGGAAAGAGAACCATCCATTGGTTTTAAACAAGGATAAAGCGCAGCTCGCCTTAAATCTCTCTAATATAGCAGAAAAGAAAGGCAAAAAATTCAGTTCTTTTATCGATCGGTTAGAGTGGCCGGAGCATGAGGTGAGGCTATTTCTCAAATCGCGTTCACGTACCCTTAGTATCCATTCAATTCACGACGAAATACTTAATAGAGTGGAATACAGTGTGTTTTTTTCAGAACAATAAAGTTACCTTAAATGACCTATTAAGATTAGCTTTTGAACCTATATTTCAGCTAACAAAAGCTTGGAGACAGACGCCTAAAGCTCTGCGGTTTTTCAGGGTTAAGGTTTTAAATGATTTGTTTGCTGATATCGAAGATGTCTCTTTTAATCCGGCGCTGCTCAAGCTTGGCTTTGGGTTTCCGAAGTTATAGGAAAGATGGTGATGAACCATACTGAAAATGGTCGAGACCAAAGCAATCTTGAAGGAGAGTCATGAAAGCGATTGTATACACAAAATACGGATCGCCGGATGTTCTTCAGGTAAAAGAGGTTGAAAAACCTACACCCAAGGACGATGAAGTCCTGATTAAAGTTCGTGCCGCAGAGGTAACGAAGGCTGACTGTGAAATGCGAAGTTTCAATTTTCAGGTAAAGTGGTTCTGGCTGCCTTTGCGAGTTTCTATGGGACTTATAAAACCAAAGAAACAAGTACTGGGAGGATATTTTGCGGGGGAGGTGGAATCCGTTGGGAAAGACGTTTCAAAGTTTAAGAAGAGAGATCAGGTTTTTGGGACTACCAAACTGCGGTTGGGTGCATATGGCGAATACGTGTGCCTGCCGGCCAGCTACACCCTTGTGCCGAAACCGCACAATGTGAGCTTTGAAGAGGCCGCAGCGGTACCTCTGGGCGGGCTGAATGCACTTCACTTTTTAAGAAAGGCGAATGTCCAAAAAGGGGAAAAGGTTTTGGTAAACGGCGCAGGTGGAAGCATCGGCACTTTTGGGGTGCAGATTGCCAAAGCAATGGGGGCCGAGGTGACGGCGGTTGACAGCACCATCAAAGAGGAAATGCTACGCCGGATCGGAGCTGATCATTTCTTCGACTATACAAAAGAAGACTTCACAAAAAGCGGTCAAACCTATGACGTGATTTTCAGCATGGTTGCCAAAAGTTCCTATTCCAAATGCCTTAATGCGCTCAAGCCCCAGGGACGTTATCTGATGGCAAATCCGCGTATTTCCGACATGCTGAGGTCTGTCATGACGTCTAAGTTTACTGACAAGACAGCGATTTTTGTTTTTGCCGGAGAAAAGGAAGAAGAACTACTCGTACTCAAGGAAATGATTGAGGAGGGCAAAATTAAATCAATCGTCGATAAAATCTATTCGTTTGAGCAAGCTGCCGAAGCTCATCGGAGAGTAGAGGCTGAACAAAGATTAGGGACTGTCGTGATCTCTATGGAACATAATAACAAAACCTAACACCCGGACTGCCATAAGCGTCACATCTTTTGCTACCGCAAATCCTGCGCCACTTATGGCAGCCGGTGATGCAGGTCGTTATACCCATCGATAAAATATCATAAGGGGAATAATGTAAATGTCACCTAAACAATGGGTATTTGATCCAGACAGTGGGGGAGTTAAGATTAAAGAAAGCATAAAACGTCGAACTGAAGAACGTATTATCCGATACGCAGAATCTAATTTAGCTGGTCGTTATACTAAGCTTAATATTCGATTTCGGAGTCAGTTCTGCTATGTTGATGCTTACATAGAGCCAGAAGTCCCTGACGATGATTGGCCTCCACCTGATTTTCCCGAAACTCGTGAACAATGGGATTAAAAATTTCGATCAATGCTTTGTCGAGAAAAAAATAATTGACATTTTTACGGACAAATTGTATTTTGATCGCCGTTATTGATTTATTTATATAATTGGATCCCACCCAGATCCTGAGCGTCTCGATCACTCGGGCAGAGAAAATATGCAACTAACTCAAAGTGAAATGATCCAAATTTTAAGGAAACGGGCCGGTCTTAATCAGGCGGAGCTTGGATCGCGGGCCTTCAGTACAAATTTCGATTCGGGACGTACCAAAATAAAAAATATCGAGCTGGGAAAGCAACGCGTAAGCGACGATGATCTCAAGCGCATCGCGCAAATCCTGGATGTACCCTTGGTAGACATTCAACCACCGCAGCAAAACAAAAAGACGACCACCGCACAATTTAAGAATGGAATCCTGATATCCCAAAAAGTTGTTGACATGTTCCCGGATTTGGCCGAATACTTGGAAATGTTAGAGAAAGCATCTCTGATAGACGATTTAGACTTGATAGACTATCTATCCAAGAGGATTGCCGACATTTGGCGTGATGGCCCAAAGTTGGGTGCGAAATCTCCGAAAAAAATCGCTACAACCACCTAAGAGGGGGTTGACCGTGGCTGACACATTTGGATCCGTTATACAGAAGCGTGATTATTATCTTCAGATTATGCAAAAAGCCCAACAACTTAATGATCAGATTTTGATCAAACTGGTCCTAAAAAAGTTGGTTCGTCTCGGTATGACAGGCGCAGTTTCCGCAACCAGCGGATGCATCATTATTCCATTTCCCACAGTTCAGTACTCAGCCAAGTGTAAGGAATATGAGCGGCCTACCTGGTGGACACTTTTTAAACTGGCTTTGGCTGTGCCCGGAAGCCTTGTTGCGTTGCTGCTATTGGCTTACTATAGATATGGACCGGGTGCGGGTGGATACTGATTCTATTTCGTTTCGCCCCATTCTTTTCAGCTATTCAGGCATTTTCTTGACGACGAAGCTCGTTTTTCTTTTCATTCAATTTTACCTCCGCCTTTTATTTCTCAGATAATTTGCGCCCATCCGTTTCGTAAATTTATACGTATAAATTTACTTGACATCGGTACATTAATATAATAATGTCCTTCCTTAATTGGATATTTGAGCAGTGAAATTTAATCGAGATGGGCAAGCTATCTTTCAAGGTCTTAAGTTTTTCCCATCGGTACGAAAACTTCATTAAAGGCGGCCAAGATGATGATAGATTTTTTAAAAAAAAACAAAAAAGTGATTGCTTTTTATATCATATTTACCGTGTTTTGGAATTTATGCGTGATAGGCATGTGTTATATGATTCCTGAAAGATTGCGCAGCGGCGGATGGTTTGTTGCCCCGAGCTATCAGGCAAAATCAATTCAAAAATAGAAATCCATCCTTTAATTAGCCACAGACCCACACGGACAGACACAGACTATTTTTTAGGGTCTAATTCCCCGCAGCTTGTTGTAGCGAAGCGGAAATCCCGCCCAGCGGGGCTGCGGAATATAATAGACATTATTCCTATAGCCCGATACCCCGTCAGCTTTGCTGCGGGGAGCCTTCATTTCTCTGGTGCTGGTTCCTTTTTAGCTGCCTTTAAGCTGGATGGCCCTTCTGAAACTACCCGCACATCCAGGGGGCCGGTTGCATCCAGATGCACATCTCGCTGGGGGAAGGCAATCGTCACGCCGGCTTCTTTGAAGGCGTCATCAATCGCAACGTTCAGTTCATGCAGCATCGGGATATAGTCATCGATTCCGTCAATATATACCCGCAGTTCAAAGTTAAGACTGTTGTCGCCAAAGCCTTTGAAAACGGCATCCGCAGCGGGTTCGGAGATAGCCCGCGGATTTTTCCCGGCAACCTCCAAGAGCAGTTCTTTGGCCAATTTGGTATCGGAGCCGTAAGCGATGCCTACCGGTATCCGAATTCGGACATATTTATCCGAAAGCGACCAGTTGATCAGGCGGCCGACGACAAACTCTTTGTTGGGGACGATCAACTCCTTGCGATCCCAGTCGACGACAGTCGTCGCCCGGATGCGGATCCGCGATACGGTGCCGTTGATGTCGCCGATGGTGACCGTATCACCGACTCTGAACGGCCGCTCGAACAGGACGATCAACCCGCAGACAAAGTTTGCCACAATTTCCTGCAACCCGAAACCGAGGCCGACACCCAGCGCTGCAACCAGCCACTGCAAATTCCCCCATTTGATACCGATCTTATTGAAAACAAAAAGGATACCTATGGCTGTGATCGCGTATCGGCAAACGGATGAGTAGGCATATCGTGCCCCGGGATCCATCGGCAAACGATTCAACAAAATAACTTCCAGCAGGCCCGGCAGGTTGCGGCTGGCAATGATCGTTGTGACGGCCACAATGACTGCCATGGAGATGTTGGCCAGGGTAATCGGAACCGTTTTTGCGACGCCGTCCACCACCGTACTGTAACTCCAAAATTGGATATCCTGCAAAATGCCGAACGCCGGAAACACAGGCTCCCAGATGGTCCAGATGCCTGCCAGCGCCAAGATGACCAGAACCAGTTTCAAGAGCTTACGGGTCTGTTCGTCGATATCACTCATTTCGATGATGGTTTCCATCATCAGTGGCTTATTTGCACCACCGGCATCTGCGGCAGCTTCCGTGTCTGAGGCCGTTTTTATATGCAATTCCTGTTTTGCGATGGCTTTTTTTATTGCAATCCTGCGGCGGGCCAGCATAAGCATGCGAAGCGCCAGATCGTTGAAGACAATCAAAACCACTAACAGAAATGTGGTATCGCGGATAAGATTGCGTAATTCGATCGCTGAATAATAATACCCGATGAACTCCAGATAGAGAATGAGGAGCGGCACAAGGATGGTCAGGGGATACCAGACGTATCGCAGACGGCACAGCCAGCTTCGGGGGTGTTTTTCAATCAATACGGATGTGATGCCGCCTCTGAATCTCAGGACACGCGCGGCGAATATGGATACGGCTATGGCCTGGATCATGAGGGATAATTTGGCGAGTGCATCACTGTATTCAAATTGAGGCACTGTTACCATCGCTCCCAGGAAAAAGGAGGTCAACGTAACTATCGGGATCAGCCAGCCCAGATTGTGCCTCAGCGTTCGGCGGGCTGACTCCGGCCATTGAAAATGTGTCTGGGCCAGACCGCGTGGACGGCAGATATTGTAGAACAGGCCCATAGCGATCAGGGGTACGAGAGCGGTGATCAGACCACCGGCAATGCCGGCGCTGAACGGGGTTGCCTGACGCAGACTCGTCAATTGAATGGCCGGAAATGCCAGTAAAAACGGCCAGACAGCGGCCAGCGCCACCGTCAGCACCAGAGCTTTAATGGTCAGCAGGAAGGAATCTTCCACCCGCTGCTGGACGCATTCAGCGATATCCTTCAGTTTTTTGCGGGTCCATCTGCGACTGACGATCAGAAACAAACCGATTAGTAAACCGATTATCCAGACAGCCTTCTTTTGACGGAATGACCGGCCCAAATCCTCGAATAATTGGTCCCAGGAAGCCGGTTTGAAAAACCACCCCAGGGAGACTTGCAGCTTCTTGATGTCTCCGATACCCACCGGTTTGGAGCTGCGAATCCAGAGCAGATGCCGATCGAGTAGTTCACCGAAATCCTTGGCGGTATTGACCAGCTGTTGTTCGGTAAATTCAATATCCTGGATCAATTTAAAGCTCCGGTCGTTGCCGGATTTCAATTTTTGAAGGATATCGAGGCGATTGGTTACCAATTCCCGAATTTTCGAATCAAGTGACTTGCGGTCGACATCAGATAGAAAGCTGACGGAATCGATCACGCTATCCGCCAGGGCCTTGGGATCGGAAAGTTCACGCAGCAATTGATCCAACTCGATCTGCTTTTCACTGATTTCGCTCATTTTGATCTGGCGGGCCTCTGACCCCGCAAAATACTGATCGGCACTGGGCAGGTTCAGACGCTGCTGGCGCAGCGCCAATCCAATGGCCGCGGTGAGCACGGCGGATTCAACTCTCTTTTTTGCCGTTTCAAATTCCGCTTCCAGCGCTTTCAGACGGGATTGATAACCTGCATATTTTCCTGCCAGTACGGTTTCTTCCCGGGTAACATTTTCCAGCTCGGTACTCAGTTGAATGTTGATGTCAAACTGGTCCTGGACCATTTTGGGCAGCACGGGAACCTCGATGCTGGCGTCCTGGGCGTCCTGGGCGTCCTCCCGTGTCTGAGCGGCCTCCTGCTGGCGGCGTTTCTGAACTTGGGTCTGCCAGCTTTTAAACATTTTTTCGCGGCTTTCCACCCGCTTCAGGGCGACGTCTCGTTCGGTGCTCAACAATTCTACGATCAGATTATAGCTGCCTTGTCGCTGCTCGTTCAATCTAATTTCGGCGGTTAATTTTTCCCGCTCGGACTTGAGGCTTAGCACCTTAGAATAATTAAGTATGTCTGTCTCAGCAGCGCCGGATATAGATTCCAACTCCGTTTGGATGTCCATGAGCCGGCTGGTTGCGGTCGCGAGTTGCTCGGATGTTTGATTGATGACATTCTTTTCAGCCGTTAAGCGATCACTCCATTTCCGCAACCTGCTTTGAGCTGTTGCGAGTTCGGCTTTTTTCTGGGTAAGTCGCTTTTCGAGTTTTAAGGTGTTCATCTGCTGCGCGCGTGTCTCGACTTTTTCAGGCGCCATGAACGATTTTTTCAGCTCGGCCTGCAATATTTTCAACCGCTCAGGGGCTGTCTGGATGAGCTGTGAAAGTTCGTTTGCCTTTTTATTGGTGCTGAAGGCCAGCTCAATATCCGGAATCGCTCGGTCGATATATTTCAGACTCTCGGCTTTCACCATGGCATCGATATCCGTCATACTTTCGATCGCCATACGTCTGGATTTCAGCTCTTCAATGGTTATGGCCGGGGAGGGAGCAGCCGTTGATGGGGGAGTTGCTGTCTGCTGGGCCTGAATCTCCGGTAAAATCACCGGCAGCAACCATATCGAACTAACGGTAAGAAAACCGACAAGTTTTTTCATTATGTTCCGCATATTTTGTCTCCCGGGCACTGAAGATGTAACCCATATTCAGATTGAGGTATTCCGGAGCGGGAAGATTGATAAAAGGGTGATGTGCGCCGCCGATATATTACCATGAAAGACGTTGGGCGGGGCATCCGCTCCGCCTTCCCGGTTAAACAGGGCAAGATCGCTATGGCGGAAGCCTGCCTCACCAGTCAACGATTTTGATCATTTGAGCAAATCACTGTCAATTGGTTTTCAACTATGGTGATGAAAATCACAGATAACGTGGCTCTTGAATTTTATCCCATTTTTTTTTTAAATAGATCAGCCGGCTTCCGGCTCGTAGAGCCTACAGCTCGGAGAGAGGCGAACCTTAAATCCAAATTCTAAAATCCGAAATCCACAATTTACGAGGAACAAAAGTGGGATCACTTTTTAAAAATAACCATGGGAAAGAAAACATGACTTTAACCAACCCAGTGTTCAACTCAATTGGGGTGTTATTCCACCATAAAAACAAGAAGCGCCTGATCGTCTTCAGCAGGCAAGCCATCGGCAAACCGATTGACATCCTCCATGATCATGGTCATACTCTTGCTAACATCATGGTCGCAGTCTTCAGCAAATTTCTGACATAGCCGCTCAACTTCGTAGCATTGCCCTTGGGGATTAAATCTTTCCGTGATGCCGTCCGTATAAAGCATCAGTCGATCTCCAGCCCGCAGCCTCGTTTGCGTCAGCGGCACCTCACCGTAGGGATCTATGGCCATGGGGAAAACGCCGTCGCACGGCAGCTCAATGGCTTTCCCATTTTCAGGACGATACAAAATCGGAGGGGGGTGGCCGGCCCGCGCGATGTTCAGCGTGAGGGATTTGGCATCATAAACAATGTAAATAGCGGTGATGAAGTTATTCTCTGAAAGATTGCACAAATGCGTATTTATACGTTTAAGCACCTTGTGCGGTTCAAGCGGCGGTTCCGGGTAGGACCTTAAAAGGGCACAGGTCATTGCGACCAGGACGGCCGCGCTGGTGCTGTGACCGGCGGCATCCGCCATCATAAATCCCCAATTGTTGTCGGGAAGCTGAATAATATCGTAATAATCGCCACCGGCGTAACGGCTGGTTTCGTAATGCGCCGCAAGCTTCAGACCTTCAATTTGCGGCAGTCGTTGGGGCAGCAGATTGCGCTGTTCTTCAGCCACGATTTGAAGTTCGTGCTCGAGCTCATCTCGCTTTTCCTGGACCTCGCGTTTTAGGCGGTAAATCGTCAGGTGGGTGTCGACCCTTGCAATCACTTCCTCCGGCTGAAAGGGTTTGGTAATATAATCCACTGCTCCCAGATTCAGCCCCTGGACCTTGTCTTTGGTATCGCCCAAGGCTGAGAGGAAAATCACCGGTATCTCCTGTGAAGTCGGATCGGCTTTCAGTTGACGGCAGACTTCATATCCGTCCATTTCCGGCATCATAATGTCCAACAGAATTAAATCCGGGTGTGCATTGCGGACAATCCTCAGGGCACTTTCACCATTTTTTGCGATCAAGAGATTATAAGCTCTGCCCTCCAACGTTCCCACCAAGACTTGCAAATTGGTGGGATTATCATCGACGAGCAAAACTTTTTCTTCATTCATTTTCTTTTTCCCCTTCCGAGTGCATTTCAAGGGCGATGGTTTGAAATTGATCCTCCGTTGCAAGAAATGCTTCTACCACTTTCGGATCAAAATGCGTTCCGGATTCTGCGATGATGATCTGCCGGACCTTATCATGGGGCATTGGCTCCTTGTAAACGCGTTTGCAGGTCAGTGCATCATAAACATCTGCCAGCGCAACCAGCCGGGCTGCTAGAGCGATCGCATTTCCGGTAATACCAAATGGATAGCCGCTGCCATCCCATTTTTCATGATGGCTCAAGGTAATTTCGATGGCCCGGGCCAGAAATGAGCTGGCGCCCCAATGATCCCTCATTTCCAATAGTGCATCTCCGCCGATAGCCGGATGATTCTTCATAATATCGCGCTCTTCATCCGTCAGACGACCGGGTTTGAGGAGGACGGCGTCCGGAATGCCAACTTTGCCGATATCATGCAGGGCTGCAGTCGTAGAAACCGTATTGATCCATTTTTCATCAAGTTCCGGATCGCTTTTTGACAATTCGCGGGCAAGGATGTCAACAAATCTGCAGATACGTTCCAGATGCTTGCCGGTGTCATCGTCACGGGCTTCCGTCAGTTTGGCCATGCCGAAGATGACGCCTTCACGACTTTTTAAGAGTTGCTGGCTGCGTTCGGCGACTTTGCGCTCCAGATTCTCATTCATGTCCCGCAGTTGTTCATTCTTGAGCGCCAGATCTTTTTTTAGCCTGTATATCGTGAGATGTGTGTTGACCCGGGCAATGACTTCTTCAGGTTGAAACGGTTTGGTGATATAGTCAACGGCCCCCAGATCCAGCCCGTGCACTTTGTCTGCTGTGTCGACAAGGGCTGTAAGAAAAATCACCGGAATTTCATGGGTGTCGGGATCCGTCTTCAGGCGACGGCATACCTCAAAACCATCCATCCCCGGCATCATGACATCCAACAGAATTAAATCCGGCAATGCTTTACGGACAATCTTCAAGGCAGTTTCACCATTTTTTGCGATCAAGAGATTGTATCCTTTGCCCTCCAAGGTTCCCGCCAAAATTTGCAGATTGGTGGGATTGTCATCTACGAGCAGGATGCGTTCGGGTTGCTGTTGGTCACTTTCAGATGATTTCATTTCTTCAGTCATATCGGTTCTCTACTGTTTTTCAAGTGTGTCTGCTAACTGTTTAATTGCATCAAAATCAAAATCTTCGGCGAATTGTATAATCTTATTACCGATGGGTGAACCAGATTGTGTTTGCGACGACAACTCTTCGGCCACAAATTTCAATTGGGTAACATCTCCCATGTCGGCAGCTTCCCGGATGCGTTTGGCTGCATCCCGTGCGAGCTCAGGCGGCAATGAGGCTATCACATCTTCGGTCGGCTCAACGGTGGGTTGATCCTCAGCGGATCCCAGCGTTCGAATGGATTTCAGGGTAAAGCCTATTTTCTTTTCAAGTTCGTTGAGTTTCGCATCCAACTCATCCCGCACTGGAAACTGTCTGTTTTTACCTTGTTTAACAAGTTTCTCCATCTCGATCGTGGCGGCATGCAGTTCGGTGGCTGCCAGATTTCCAGCCACTCCTTTTAAATTATGAACCAAACTGTGAGCCCGATCCATATCGTCCGCATCCAGTGCCTTTCTGATATCACCGGCCACCCGATCATAGTTGGCGGTAAAATCCAGCAAAAGCTTTTTATACAAACGGCGATTTCCCTGCAAGCGTAAAAGCCCTGCGGCAAGATCAAAACCCGGCAGGGCCTGCGGAAAAGAATTTTCACTGGGCGATGTCGGCACGGGGCCGGCGGACGTTTCCATTGTATCCAGAAAGTCTTCTTTCGAAATTTCGCTCGTCGGCTGCCGGGGGTGTCCCCGATTTTGGGCTGATAAAATCCATTTGCTGAGTGCTGCAAAAAGCTGATCCGGATCGATCGGCTTGGTGACATGATCATTCATGCCGGCTTTCAGACTCATTTCCTCATCACCGGCCATGGCATGGGCGGTCATGGCGATGATAGGAACGCCTTGGATTTTGGATTTTGGATCTCGGATTTTGGATTTTAAATCGGATTTCTTTCCATTTTCATTCCGCAATCCAAATTCCCAATTCCGAATTCGCCGCGTAGCGGCATATCCATCCATCACCGGCATCTGCACGTCCATGAGGACGGCGTCATAAGTTTCTGCTTGGACGGCTTCGACAGCTTCCTTGCCGTTGTTTGCCAAAGAAACCGTAAATCCGGCGCTTTCTAAAATTTCTTGGGCCACCTGCTGGTTAATTTCATTGTCTTCTACCAGCAAAATCCGTGCTGCCTGGATTTTTCCGAAGGCGGTGGCTTCTTTTTGTTTCGCTGCAAGCCGTGACGTTTCGGGGAGATCCTTCCCAAAGGCCTGCATAATTGTATCAAATAGCACGGAAGCGTTGACCGGTTTGATAAGAAAACCATCCAACTCTAACTTCTCGGCTTTTTGCATAACGTCCTCACGGCCGTAGGCCGTCACCATGATAATGGCTGGAATTTTGCTCAGACCCGTGTGGTTTTTGATTCTCTCTGACGCTTGAATGCCGTCTATCCCCGGCATCTTCCAATCCATGATCACCAGCTTGAAGGGTTGATCCGCGGCAGCGTTTTCAAGTTCGGCGATTCCTTCTTCACCGGATGCGGCCAAGGTCACCTCAAAGGATAAGGATTCCAGGATGTCCTGCAGGATTTCTCTCGAGGTGACATTGTCATCCACCACCAAGACTTTCATGCCCTTCAGATCCTGTGTGGGAGAAAAGTGCTGCTTGAATTTTTCTTTTCCCAATCCGAAGGCCGCGGTAAAGCTGAAGGTACTGCCTTGACCGGCATCGCTTTCCACCCATATCTCCCCGCTCATCATGGTTACCAGCTTTTTGCTGATCGCCAGTCCGAGACCGGTGCCGCCGTATTTGCGGGTGGTGGAGGTGTCGGCCTGGGTGAACGATTGAAAAAGTTTGGCCATTTGGTCCTTCGAAAGCCCGATTCCGGTGTCGCTTACCGAGAATTTCAAAGTTACCTTATCTTTGTTTTGTTCCAGCAGCTCAGTGGAAACGACAATTTCACCCGATCGGGTGAACTTGACCGCATTGTTCGCCAGATTGATTAAGATTTGTCCGAGCCGCAAGGGATCTCCAACCAGAAACCGGGGCACATTCTGAGCCGTTGCAAACAGGACTTCGAGATCTGGTTTCTCGGCAGCTTTTACGGTGACAAGGTTGGCCAGGTTGTCTAAAACGTCTTCGAGATTAAATTGTACGGACTCGATATCCAGTTTACCGGCTTCAATTTTGGAAAAGTCCAATATATCATTGATGATGCTCAGAAGGGAATTGGCGGAAGATGCGATTTTCGTCATATAATCCCGTTGCTTGGCGGTCAGATCCGTCTTTAATGCCAGGTGGGTCATGCCGATGACGGCATTCATGGGCGTCCGAATCTCATGACTCATATTGGCCAGAAAGTCACCTTTGGCCTTGTTGGCTTCATCCGCCGTCTGTTTGGCCTGAACCAATTCTTCTTCCATACGTTTGTTGGTGGTAATATCTCGCAACGACTCGATGGCGCCGGCAATTTCTCCTTCCGTATTGTAAAGCAAACCGGCGGTGGCAGACAGATACATGCCGCCGTCTCTCAAGTCAGGGTGATAGGATTCCGACATAAGAACATCGTCTTCTTTTTTAACGGACAAATATTCCTTTTCGTAGCCGTCATCCCATTTGCGCACCAGATCAATCAGAACCGGCCGTCTGACGCCGTAAAAGGGGAGGGCATATTCGTAATTACCCTTGCCGATCATGTCTTCTGCTTTGATGCCGAAAAGTTTCTCCATGGCCTGGTTCCAGGTGACGACCTTACCGTCATTATCGACCACCCAGGTGGGATCCGGCAGAAAGTCTATGATCTGAGCCAGGCGTTGTTGAGAGGTTTTTAATTCTATCGTGCGTTCTGCGACCAACTCTTCCAAATTGTCACGATGCCTTCTCAACTCGTTTTCAGATTTTTTCAGAGCCGTTTCCGATCCATGCAAGGTACCTATCATTTCGTTAAAAGATGTCGCCAGACTTCCGATTTCGTCGCTGGATCTAATATCTATCTGTTGCTCAAGATCTCCGGTACGGGTGATATGGTCGACACCGTCATCGAGCTTGGTCAGCGGTTTGATGACAAACTTTCCCAAACCAAACAGCGTCAGTGCGCTTAGAAGCAGAAGGCCGGCGGCCAGACCGATCATAATTTTGGAAACGAAATTCCGAATCACCTTATCAATCTCCGCCATTGATACGATCACGGCCAGTTTCCATTGCAAAAAAGGAGAGGTGTAAAAAAAAGCGTACTGCTTTTCAGAATCCTTTTCGAAGATTGAAAATCCCTCGCCGGCATTAAAGATGGCTTGATTTAATTTAGGATTGTAGGCTTCTAAGTTCTCAAACATTAAGGATTTATCCCGGCTCACCAGTATGGTTCCATGTTCATCCACCAAACTGATAAAACCGTTGTAATCCATTTCGATATCGGAAAGATGGTTCGTCAGATCCGTCAGTGTCAGAAAAATCCCCAGCACCCCGTAGGGATGTTGTTCATCGTCAAGCAGTGCGTTTACAAATCCGATGTTGACATCGGGGGTCGTTACCGAGCGAAACGGCGGTGTTCGCATGATTTTTCCCACATTTTCTTTACCCAATATATACCAGGATCGTTTGCGAGGATCATAGCGGGTTGGTTTGGCGCGCTTGTGAGATCTTACAAAGCTTCCATTTTCGCGTCCCATGGAGACGGAATGAACATATGGATGGGTGGTCCGATATCGATTAAATGCGTTGATAATCTTTTGTTCGAGGTCACCGATGTTGTATTGAAAAGTTTTTTCATCAGCCTGCAGAAAATTTGTAAAAGATTCATCATTTCTTGATCGGACCCAGTCGTTTTGTGCAATGGCATCTAGATCCTGCTCGATATTTTTGAAAAAATCGGTCAAACCGAAATCAATGTGTTCAAGCTGTTTACGGTAATTTTTCGAAATCGTTGTGATGATCATATTTCGCAGGGCCGAGGAGAGGAAGCTGCCCAAAATGATCAGAATGCATAAACTGGCACTGATAAAGAGCAACAATATCTTGTGCCTGAGTTTGAGTTTCATTGCGTTGTTCCTGTATATGAAAACCTTGGGATTAAAATCGACAGCCCAATTCAATCATATGCGTATTCAGAGACCTGGATTATGTTCATAGATAATGGCATTGGACATATGGTGCAGGCGATATCCCATCGGTATGACTGTTTTATTTGAAGTTTGGGAACACCGAAGTTGATCAATAAACCTTACTCAATGCGACAAGCCTGCAAATATACTAGAGGATGTAAGCTTGCCTTCCGCAAACGATGTACCAGACCATTTTCGTAGACCTTATGCGTATACCCTGTTCTCAAAACAATATCCGAAACCCGAAACGCGCAACCCGCAACCCGAATATTCCCTCCGGGGCGCAGGACGCTAATGGCTGGAGGCCGAGGCGGACGAAAGTCAGGAATCTTCGCCCTTCGCGCTGAAACTCCCTGATTCCTCGTCTGTCGCTGATGTCCGGTTGATATAATCGGTTCGCATGGCCGAACGGGCCAATTTCCCCGATGTCGTCCGTGGGATACTGTTGCGGGGCACTACCTCGATATTACAATCAATTCCAATCTCTGCATGAATCAGCCCGTGCAGATGTTTGACCAACTTGTCCCGGACTCCCGGTTTGTTATTGCGACATTCAATCAATAGAACCGCCAGTTCCGTTCCGTCTTTGCCAGGCACGGAAACTGCACAGGCATTGCGTATTTCCGGCTGCCGGTAAGCCAGGAATTCCAAATCCTGCGGCCATATATTGCGGCCACTGATAATGATCATATCCTTTACCCGTCCGGCAATCACCAGGGTATCCCCCACCCGATAAACAAGATCACCGGTATTGAGCCAGCCATCTTCAGATAGTACTTCGCGGGTCGTTACAGGATCGCCGAAGTAACCCTGCATGACGCTGGCACCCCTCACAAATAGCTTACCGCAGTGGCGTTCCGGTAACACCCGGTCAGATTCATCACGAATTTCGATTTCGTAACCCGGCAGGGGTTCACCGCAGTTGACAAAAAAAGTTAACTGGTGTTGGGAGCCGCCAGGCAAGGCGATATTGTGATCTGCCAAAAACTGCCGGTCCACGCTATCCATTTTAATGCCCCGACCAATGGGAGCAAAACATACTCCCAGCGAACACTCCGCCATGCCGTAACAGGCCGTGACGGCATCCAGTTTAAATCCGCTGGGAGAGAGAAGACCTGCGAATTTTTCAAGCGGCTCTTTGCGAATCATTCCCGCGCCCACCCCCGCCACCCGCCAGGCACTGAGGTCGTATTCGTGGTTTTCTTTGTGCTCAAGCCAGCGGGCGCACAATTCATAGCCGAACATCGGGCTGAAAGACAAGGTGCCGCGATTTTGTGACATGAGTTTCAGCCATAGCCAGGGGCGCATGGCAAAATCTGTTGTCTTCAAAAAATCCACCGATAACTGGGCCGTCATGGTTGCAAGCACCAAACCCACCAGTCCCATATCGTGGTAGAATGGAAGCCATGACACGGCGCGATCCCCGGCCTGCACTTTCAGGCCATCTTCAATAATGGCGGTCAGGTTGGCGAGAACCGCCTCATGGGTGATCATGACACCCCGTGGAAAACGCGTGCTGCCGGAGGTAAATTGAATATAGGCCAGATCTTTGGGCCCCGACGGATTCAATTCGGAGCGATCTTGCGGTAAGGCAGCGAACATCTCCGGTGTTCCGACAAAGCGCAGGGTTAACCCTTTGCCCGCTTCCAACAGATACTCAGAAAATCCCTTGGGCGCGATGGCAACCGAGGCCCGGCAGCTTTCCATCAGCCTTTTCAACAAGGCCTCATAGGCCTGGCGACCGCCCAGAGAGTTGGGGGTCGGCAACGGGACCGGCACCATACCGGCATACTGGCAGGCGAAGAAATAAGTTATAAAATCCGTATCGGTATCGGCGATCAGGGCCACCCGTGAGCCACGCTCCAGACCCAGGGCGATAAAACGGCCGGCAATCGCCTGGGCCTTATTCTTCAATTGGGTGTAGGTTAATGCATCCTGCAATTGACCTTTGCTATTATAGAAATTAAAGCCGGTGTCTCCCCGGGCCGCATATTCTAAGGCTTCCACCAAAGTGGCGAAACCGCCGGCTTGCAGTTTTAACTTATTTTCGGTTGGTGTCGGTTTCATTCCACTACCCCGCGCTCCTCAAGAAATCACTCAGGATGGTTTTGCAACAGTTTCGACATTCAGGCCGATGGCGCTCTTATCTTTATCAACTTCTTTGCCTTGCGTGTCAACCTCAATTGTGAGCGTTCACAGGTTCAGCCCGCCCTGGCCTCCCCTCTCTCCGAGCTGCAGGCTCTACGAGCTGGAAGCCGGCCTGTAAGCCTACGGGCTGGCCTCCGGCTCGTAGCGGCACGATCCTACGCCTCGGAGAGAAGCGGGCTCGCAGCCTTCGCTTCGGAGAGTGCGACTTATGAGATCATATTACAGTCCATGTCGGGTTCCCAAATATGAATCTAATTAATTGAGCAATGTAAAGTTTGGTGGGTTTTATTCATTAACCATCTTTAGTGGCAAATGATATTGGACTTCAGTTTGATGTTGCTTTGCGAGAAAGGGTGAGGATAGGGTCTGCCTATATTCTGAAGAATGAAGATGCTTCCCAATTTCGGCCACGAGTAAATAGTCAGAATTTTCGGTATAAGCCCCGGTTTGGATAAGGTTGCAGCCAGTCGTTATGCCAGGAAAGGATTGATACTGCTGTAGAAAGGGATACAGACAGAGTATGATGAGCGTCTCATTGAAGTCAGGACGGGGATAATTCCGTATTCGAAAGGAATGAAAAGAATGCGACTATCAACCAATCATCGCATTCTCCATATTCAGCACAAAGCAGGTTTTTTTTTAGGACCGGTAGCCTGGTCAGACCATCATCCGCCTCGATGTAGGTCTAAATTTTTTATTGGCTTTTTTGTTGGCCATCCTTGTAGCCTTTTTCATACTCTGCTTCCTTTGATTTTTCATTGCGATCGTAAATATAGCCGCCGGCTGCGCCCGCGGCGGCACCCACGGCCAGTCCAAGGCCGGTGTTGCCCGCGATCGCTCCGACGACTGCCCCCGCACCGGCACCAATGGCACCACCACTAAGGGTGCGTTGTTCGGTATCCGACATGCCTGCGCATCCGCCCAGGGCCAGGCCGATGACCAGAATCGTTACTATTGACAGCTTTTTCATGACTATCTCCTTTCTATGAACCGAAGGTTCCCGGTTCAAGGTTCAGGGTTTAAAGGTTACGACATAGCTACTATATAATAGAAATTGAATTGAGCTACATCGATTGTCTTTGAACGACTGAATATTGAATGATTAAGGATTTCATTCCATTTTCAAGTCACAACGGAGCGGCACCCAAAAATATTCAATCTCCAATTGTTAGGGTTTGCACGGCCAGGTCTCGATCAGAAACCTGAATTCCGTTTCAACCGGCCGCTCTTGCCAATGTTGCGGATGTGATTTGGCCCACTCGATGAACATGCCGATGGCTTCATTACGTGACGGCATAGGATCGGGCATGCAAACAAATTTTTTTCCTTTGGGACCCGTTGATTGGGCTTCATAGTAGTGGTATGCGCCCACCAGATAGCCATGGCAAAAGTTAATGGCTTGGTGGTACAAGGGATCGTCAGTAGATGCCGTGCAAAGATTGACAAGGCCCTGGGTGGTTTCAGCCTCAAAGTCCTTTTCTGTCACGGCTCCGGCGAAACCGGGCAGTGAACATAAAATTACAGCTAACGAAATTAACGACTTTGTATTCATCTTGATTTCCTCCTTTATAAAGCATGTCTCTCCGAGTTTGGTGGCACAGTATGTAATCAGGTCAATCCCATTGTTGCAATATTAGGGCGAATGCATCGACCTTCGAAACAGAAGCGTTATCGGCAATCCCCCAGATGCTTATTTCTATGCTAATCATCTATCGCCTATCGTCAATTGATAAGAACGTTGTGGTTAATATCACCTCTTTTTCTCGATAAGGTTCAACATATCGTGCCCGACACGTTGGGCTGGGTGTTTCGCAACAATTTGCTCGGCAATGTCTTTTGCTTGTTGGATTCTTCCTTTTTTCAAATAAAAATCAGCGAGTGCGTAAAGATAATCTATGTTGTCCGAGTCGAGCTCCAGTGCCTTGATCAGCGCCGCTTCGGCGTCGGCATCACGCTTTAGAAACTGCAGAAGCAAGCCGAGATTGTAATGGATTCGAGCCCGGTTAGGCATTCCTTGGGACGCAATCGTTAAATGCCCGGCAGATTCCTCATATTGTTTTTTTTCAGCCAACAACAATCCCAGTGAATAGTGTATCTCATACATATCGGGATGGGTGGTTACCACGTCACGCAGCAAATGCTCGGCCTGATCCTTTTTGTTCAGCTGGTTATAAAGCATTGCGAGATTGACCTTGGCCGGATAAAATAAATTATCGATTTTAATTGCAGCCCGGTAACTTGTTTCAGCCTTATCGGACTGTTTCAGGGCAGCATAAAGATTCCCCAGGTTATAACGGCCGAAGGCGAAGTCGGCTGAATACTCCATGGAATCCTGGTATTCATCCAGGACGGCCTGAAAGACCTTTCGTTGGTTGTTGTCCAGAGGTGGATCCGTAATTTCAGTCATTCGCCGGGCTGCTTCCATGCGCACGGCCTTGACCGGATCGTAAAGCATGGATGTCAAGAGCTCGGTCTGTTGCTTAGGATCGGCAGCATTTAAGTGATCGACGGCCGTCCGCCGAATCAGGGCTTCATCAGCCATCAATGCCTGTGCATATGTCCGACCGGTCTCTTTCCTTGGATAGGCTGCCAGCAGCGATAATGCCGTGGAACGTACGATTACCGGGTACAACGGGTCTGAGGCCAGTTCAACAAGGTCTTTACGGGCGTGAGCCGCTCTTTTTCGCCCTTCGGCGATGATGGTGCTGTAATGGGCCCTGCGACCGGGGCCGTACCATTTGGTAATATTTTCGTCAGACCATTGGTCGGATTTATCGAGATGGCAGCGGTTGCAGGCATTGGGGGTGCCCAGTTTAATACTCAAATCTGGCCGCGGTATTCGGAAACTGTGATCGGCGCGGTAGTCAATCACCATATAGGGTCGTTCCGGCATATGGCAGCGGACACATTCGGCACCTGTGCCGACATCAAACAGAACCTTGCCGTCCGCTGATTTAATAGGCTGCCCTTCCTCCCCTTTTATCTTGTGGAAGTGGTGCGATTTGGTGTCGTAAACGCCGGCCCGGTGGCACTGAAGACAAAGGGCGTTGCCCTCCTTAACCTTTTTTATGCTGTGTACATCGTGACAATCGCTACAACGCACGTTACGACGGTACATCTTGCTCTGGGTGAAAGAGCCGTAAACGTAAACCTCATCTAAAATCTGTCCGTCGGCAAAATATAACTCCGGCGTCAGCAGGCTGGGCAGCATGCTGTCCAACAGATCCGGTTCGGCGTGGGTGTAATCTCCCAGAATCGCGCGGCGTGAGTGACAGGGGGCGCACAACTCCACCTGTTCGTGCGAATCCATGCCCTTTGCTTTGACCACCAGTTCGTAATTGGCAGTTTTCGGCCGGGCCATATCCGGCAACTCGGCCCATTGCACGTGACGGGAACCGGGCCCATGGCAGGCCTCGCAGCTGACATCGATTTCCGACCAGCTGGTTTGGTAAGCATCGTTTTGGAGATCGTAGTTTTTTTTGAGGTTTGTCGAGTGGCACTCGGCGCACATGCCGTTCCAGTTCTGGCCGGCATTGGTCCAGTACAGCCAATCTTTAGGATCTATGGGCGTATCCGGATACAGGTGATACCATTTTTTGGCCTTCACATCCCAGGTAATGGGCAGGCATTGCAGGCGGCCGCCGGGAAAGGGCACCAGATATTGCTGCAGGGGGTACCATCCGAATGTATGGGTAATTTCAAATTCTTCCATTTTACCGTCTGGACCCTGGGTGTGCACATAAAATTTTTTATCTTTGTGATAAAAACGGCTGGTGACACCATGAAATTCGACAACCGCATTGTTAAAATCACCCAGAACGGTCTCATCATTGGCGACATCCATGGCACGGTCGTGGTGGGAGTTTTGCCATTTGTCGTACTCGGCTTTGTGGCAATCCATGCATTTTTTGCCGCCGACAAAGGTGGCGGCAGGCCGGGATGCAGGCGGGCGATGGATATACCTTTCCTTCAGCATGTAAGCCGGAATGGAAAAAATGATAACGAGGGTCGCAATAATTCCGGTTATTTTCCAGTTAGTCATAAAATTTACCACAGAGAACACCGAGAACACAGAGACAAAAATAATCTAAATATATTCCTTGTACCGTGAGCCTTACGCCTTAAGCCTTTTTCTTAGGATAAACCACCTGCTCTGCGCGGAAGGAACTGCGCTTTACCGGCTTGCGGGTATCCACTTTTATGATGTTGTTTTCAATGGTTATTGGATAGATATTCAGCGCCCGAGGGGCCGGTGCATTAATGACCGTCCCGGTGATATCGAAAGCCGACCCGTGACAGGGACAGGCAAACTTCATTTCTTTTTCAACCCAGGGCACCGTGCACCCCAGATGCGTGCAGGTGCGCGACAGTGCCAAAAATCCGCCGTTCTCCAATCGCGCCAGGTAAAACTTCCCCCGCACAAATGCGGTGACCGAATTCGGTGTAAATCTTTCAACCGCACCCGCGGTGATAATTGAATCGGCGTTTTCTCCTCCGGCCTTCGATTTGCGGGGTCGCAGAAAAGCAAATGCCACGGCCACAAACTCCGCCAGCGCAACCCCACCCAAAATTATCCAGAGGATAGTTAAAAGGGATCGTCTGGTTTTTTCAGCTTCTGGTATTTTTTCGGTATTCTTTGACATTGAAATTTTTTTCTTGGTCAATAAGCAGAAATCTGGAGTCAGGAGTCAGAATTAAGAATAGATTTTGCATATGCATACGATTAAATCTTGAAAAGTGCGCGCCTTTTTTCTTTCCATTTTTTAAATCCTTCCTTTCTATTCTGTTGATTTGTAGTTTCTGAATACTGACTTCTGACCTCTGACCTCTGATTTCTGACTTCTGACTTCTGACTTCTGACCTCTGACTTCTGACTTCTGACCTCTGACCTCCGACCTCTGAATTCTGACTTCTGACCTCCGACCTCTGAATTCTGAATTCTGACCTCTGACTTCTGACCTCTGACTTCTGACCTCTGACCTCTGAATTCTGACCTCCGACCTCTGACCTCTGACCTCTGACCTCCGACCTCTGACCTCTGACTTCTGACCTCCGACCTCTGACTTCTGACCTCTGACCTCTGACTTCTGACCTCTGAACTACGGCCACATCAGGGCCATACCCTGTCCGCGAAACCAGATACCGGTAATCGTCAAAACAATAAATGCGACGCACCACAATACAAAAACGGATTGCAGGGCCTCATTATTATTGGATGAAAATTTCGTCTTGATGACCTTGTAAAATAGTAATGTTGCGGTGACCACTAAAGCAAAAGGAATTAATCCGTCGCTGATTTCAGCGGGAAGTTCCGGCAGCCAGGCTGAGAAATCGATCACAAATTCATCGGCAACAATGCCGAGCGGTGTAACAATAACGGCAACCAAGGCTGACCAAACCGCCATCGTGCGCCCCTTAAGAGAGGAAAACCACACGCCTGCTGTATCGATTTGGTAATTGATGTAAGGGATGCTGAACAAAACGATGATCATTAGCATCGGTATGATAAACAGCGCAAACAGCGGGTGAACGTGCAAAAGCAGCTCCTGGAAGCCGGCAAAATACCAGGGCGCCTTTGTCGGATTGGGGCTGAGGCCCGGGTTGGCTTCGGTTCCCAAGGGCGCATTAAAAATGACCGAAACAAACATAATGACGGCGATCAGCACCAGGGCAACAACGATCTCTCTTAAAATTAAATTCGGGATGGTTGGCACCGAATCGCCCCGGTTGCTCGGATTTTCTTCGGGCGTGCGGGGTATCACCAGGCCGCCGGCCTTACGCACCCGCCAGAAATGAAACGGCATCAGAATGAGAAGACCGGCGGGAATAACGGCTGTGTGAATAGCAAAGAAAATAGATAGGGTGGCCGGTCCGATTTCACTGCCGCCTCGAACCAAGTTTTGCAGCCGATTGCCGATTCCGGGAAGGTATTCCAGCATGCCGGTGCAAACCGTAATGGCCCAAAAGGCCAGTTGGTCCCAGGGCAGCAGGTAACCTGTAATATTTGACGTCAGCACCGTCAGGAACATGGCCAATCCAATGATCCAGTTGAACTGCCGCGGGGGGTGAAACGCACCGGTAAAAAATACACGTAAAAAATGCAAAAACACAACGATCAGCAGCGTGTTGCCGCTCCAGTGATGAACATTACGAATCAGCTGACCAAAAAAGACATACTGCTGTAAATGAAGGATAGACGCATAGGCGCGGTCCGGAACCGGCTGGTAAACGAATTTCAACATCAACCCGCTGCCAAAAAGCAGGCCTACCAGCACCACGGCCATACCGCCGAGGCCCCAGGTCAATGTGAATCGGAGTGTCCGTTCCTGAACTTTTCGGGGGCGAAAATGAAGTATCAGGCTGTTGAAAAATATTCGATGCCTATCTTTGTTTTTTGGTTCTTGTAGCAAACCGGGAAGAATTGAGTAGCGGATGCGTTGAAGTAAGTTGAGCTGACCTGTCATCGTATTGGTTTTTTGCATAAAAGACGCTTTCTGAAAATCAGGAGATCCATGAAATTATGCGCTAATCCATACCCTGGATATGGGTGTCTGTCAATCATTCATCAAATGGCAAAAACGAAAACGGTGTTCGGTTTTCGAATTTTCCTTGTTTCAGCGTCAGTAAGATAGTAATGATATCCTATGGTTTTGGTTGCAGAATCAGAGGAAAGGT
>Ga0316190_10000214_pt1 | contig 38248 bp, 29 predicted proteins | sample Eddworburrow2_MG_FD_204929 | JGI IMG/M metagenome (GOLD analysis project Ga0316190, IMG submission 204929) | Coastal sediment microbial communities from Maine, United States - Eddy worm burrow 2 | ecosystem: Environmental > Aquatic > Marine > Coastal > Sediment | place: USA: Maine | collected...
AATCTGAAAATTTAGGAACGATCAACCCGAATAATTCGGTATTGCCCATGCCGGACTTACCGGTTTCCGCATTTTCATAATGCCTGAGAGTCAAGCGCGGCAAAATGGTGACCTTTTTCAGTGGAACGGGTGCCACAATACGCAACTGTAAATAATTATCCAATCCTGCAGGACGGGTGCTGCCATCGCTCAGCTGATCCCTGTGATAGTCGGGCATCACCTGGTAGGCAAACTGAAAACTCCATTGGGTGGCCGTAGCATCCATGGCCATGGACTCGCGGTCTTGTTCAGCTGATGCACTTTCTTCTTCCTGTGCATAACTAGTCACAAGTGCAAATATCATTATTAGAGCTATTATTAACTTTTTCATGCTTAATCTTTTAAGTAATGAATGGATTATTCAAAATATCCTATCTCCAGGTTCCCCTAAAAAAGGCTTTTTGTGTCCCCTAATTTTAGAAAATCCTTGCAGTGATGCCTCATAACTTGGAATGGTGAACAGTTTTTTGAAAAGCCATGACTTGTTCCAAAAACTGCTCCATCCCTTATCATATCTCCCATCTAGTTCTGAGGCTTTGTTTGTAAACTTTTTAGCACATTGTCTACAGAAAGAGAACTACCCATAACTGGTGGAAACTCTTTAAAGGTCTGTAAAAACTCACCTACATAGGTTTGCGCCGGAACAAACAGCCACATATTATCAGCCATCCATCTCATATACATTGCAGAATTCCAGGATACTTCGTATGGGTCGGCTCTTAAATTGATCACTATTGGCCAGGCTGGAGTTTTGCGATATGCTTCACTAATGGGGCCTTCCAGAATGGTAAAATGTAGCTTCCAATTCCGGTATCTTACCGCATTGAGGTGTCCCCCCTGGTCAAAGTAGAAAATCTCATTTCTTGGATTCTCGTCGACTTCACCTTTCCAAAGTGGCATCAAATTATAACCATCCAGGTGAACTTTAAAATTCTTATCACCCGCTTGATACCCTGTCAAGAGTTTTTCCTTCACATCAGGAACGCCAGCTGCTGCCAATAAGGTAGGCATCATGTCCTCATGAGAATGGATGTCATTGGAAATGGTTCCCGGCTCTATTACGCCCGGCCAACGTATCACACAGGGTACTCTAAATCCACCTTCCCAGGTAGTCCCTTTTTCACCGGCAAAGGGTGTGGTTCCGCCATCGGGCCAGGTAAATTTTTCTGCACCATTATCTGTGGAGTACATCACAATGGTATTATCAACAATACCCAATTCTTCAAGCTTCGCCAAAACCCGGCCCACAGTTTTATCATGTTCTACCATACCATCGGGATATAAACCAATACCAGTTACTCCAACGCTTTCATCTTTTAGACGCGTCCACACGTGCATGCGAGTAGCACTCAACCAAACAAAAAATGGTTTCCCTGCTTTATGTGCTTTTTCGATAAAAGCAATGGCTGCGTCTGTGAATTCGTCATCAGCGGTTTCCATCCTTTTCCTGGTCATTGGGCCTGTATCTTCTATTTTGCCATCTGCATAAGAATGCAAAACACCACGTGGTCCGAATTCTTTATGAAATGCCGGATCTTTTGGATAGTAATAAGACTCAGGTTCTTCTTCTGCATTCAAATGGTAAAGGTTTCCAAAAAACTCATCGAATCCGTGATTGGTGGGTAACATTTCATCCCGGTCTCCCAGGTGATTCTTCCCAAACTGCCCGGAAGTATATCCCTGTGGTTTTAACAATTCAGCTATGGTTGGCTGATTGTCCTTAATACCCTGCGCTCCACCCGGCATCCCAATGGTTAAAAGACCAGTTCTAAATGGATGTTGTCCTAAAATAAATGCAGCACGTCCTGCCGTACAGGATTGTTGTGCATACCAGTCGGTAAATACAGCACCTTCATGACCAAGTCTGTCAATATTGGGAGTTTTGTATCCCATCATTCCCTGGCTATTGATACTGATGTTGGAATAACCAATATCATCGCCCCAGATAACCAGGATGTTTGGTTTATCCTGGGCATTGAGGTTTAGCACAAGTCCCAGGAGAAAAATTAATAGTGATTTCAAGTGTTTCATTTTCTTAATGGTTTTAGTATAACGTATTATTTTGTTTCAATAAGAGGTATTTCAGCAGCCAGGCTGGCGTTGATCAATGCTTCTATCTTGTTCTCGATCTGGAAGTATCTTGCCGCGTCACCTGGGGAAATGATCTTTTTAAATTTTTTGTAGTACGATTTCTTCAACTTAAGCAATTGCAGCTGATAAGATAGCACGCCGTTCCACAGCTCGTCCGCTTTTTCATCGGACAGGTTTTCGTAGTTTTTGGCGAAATCCTTGATCAGGGCAATGCGCAGGTTGTGCACTTTATTGGCCTCCAGGTTGTATTCATTATACAATTCCCAGAAGGGAGCGCTTTCCAAATCGCTTAATTGCATGGCCTCTGCGACTGCAGCCTTCTTTTCAGTATTGAGTACATCTCGTGCTATTTCAATGTAATCATCGATTGTTTGCGCAAAAACCGGGCTGATCGCCAAGATCATTCCGGCAGCAAATAGTATGATTCTACTTTTCATTTTTTACATTTAATTGGTTAGACATCTGTATTATTTATTAAAATTTTGTTTTAGACCGATCTCGGTATCGACATATCGACAGGTGACGATATTTCGTCACCTTTTTCGTTATTATTATTAAATTCATTTTTCAATCTTCCAAATCAGAATATTCTATAACATTCTTTTCTCTGAGTAATCCGAGTGTTTGAAATGACCCCGAGATTATGGCATATTCTTCAGAATTCATAAAAGAAAGCATGCTCTCCTTGTCCTTAAACTGCACCTTTACCTGGAATAGGTCTTCATTTATCATATCCTGCATCACAGAGAGATTGACCAGCTCAGGACTATACTGACCAATTAATTGCTTCATCTGTTGCTTAAATTCCTTGGCCTTTTGCGTGGGAATATACCCGTTTACGTTTATTGAGTACATGATATTGAATCTTTCATTGTTTTATAGCCAATACTCATGCCAGAAGTTTTTGATCAAGGAATGAATGCCTACATTTGGATATGGATTGTTTTTTTGGGTCTGGATCAAATTTGTCTAAATGGCCACTGAGTATGGTGCTTTTGACAATTTGGTTTTTTTTGCTCCAGCTTCTTCCAGTTAATGCTCAAACTGTGGAGCAAGATGCATTGGAAGATAGTGTTGGCTATTTTGAGGATTATTCCAATCTACTTGCTTTGAGAATATATACGAATACCAAGTGGAATACCCTGGACATCATAAAGGAAGATCAGAAGCTCTCTCTTGTTCCAAACAGCCCTACCAGTTTGGGAGTTGGCTTCAACTACAAAGAATATGGATTGGCCATAGCTTTTGGATTACCAAAAAGTGCATCAAGCAATGAAAAATATGGCAAGACAAATCGCCTGGACCTTCAGATGAATATGTATAGTCCGAAAATCGGTTTGGATGGATTCGCACAACTATACAAAGGGTACTATAACTCAAATCCGGAAGATTTTATGGAATGGGAAAATGATGCTTTCCCTCAGCTTCCTGATATGCGGGTCATATCTATTGGTTTGAACGCATTTTATTTATTCAATTCAGATCGGTTTTCTTATAAGGCGGCGTTTGTAAGGAATGAGGTTCAATTGAAAAGTGCAGGAAGCTTTACTGCCGGCATCTTTGCCCACTATGATCTTGCTGAAACTGATAATGGATTTATCCCACTCGAATATCCTGATAGTATTGCATCTAATTTCGACTTGAAATCATTCAATACACTTGCACTTGGTATCACAGTCGGGTATCTGTATACCTGGGTTATATCAAAACACTTATTTATCAATATAGGTCTCACGCCTGGATTTGGTAATCAGCGCATTCAACTTGAAGATGTAAAGGGGGAGAAGTCCGTTAAAAATACACCGGCAGCACAGCTGGCTGCCCGTGCTGCCATTGGTTATGAATCCAAGTATTTTTATTTCGGAATATCGGCGATGACCATCTGGCGGAATTTTAAATACAAAGGATACGACCTTGATCTATCTACAGAACAATTCAAAGTATTTTTTGGGAAACGATTTGACCTATCCAAAAAATCCTAAAAAGAAACATCCCACTGTAGGCGAACCCGGGATCCTTCCTTCAACTGATCTGTTTCAATGGAGTAATATAAATAGGAATATTCAACAGTCAACTTATTGGCATGCCCTTTGAAAAACCAATTGAATCCAGTGGATAACTCCTGCTGAAAATCAGATTCTTCCTGTACATTGGGATCATAAAAAGCATGGCGGGCATAAAATTCCATTTTTTTAGGAAATTTTTTCCAGACGTAATGTGGGAAATATCCAAGCTGAAATAGGTTTCCCATTAAAGTGTTGGTGGTAATGTTCACCTTATCATTGATTTCTTTCCAATGCAATTCCTGCTGCCATGAAAAGCCCCGGTACTTCCCTGCTGTTTCCGCCAAAAGCTGATTCACACGGTATTGCCCTGCAACACCTTCTTCGAATCCCACCAATTGACCACCACCAGAAGTAGAAAATCGCGTGAAAGGACTACGGTTTGTTACCCCGGCCAGCGCAATTATTCCAACAAATTTCTTATGATAAGTCAAGTCCGATCCAGTAAACTCAAGTGGCTCACCCATAAAGTTCCATTGCCAGCGGGTCATGATCATGGGATTTTTGTCATCATTTTCACGAGCCCCACGACCTGTACCCATCAAAACAGAAACCCAATAGTTAAAGTCTGCAAGACCAGGTCCATTTAACCTGCCATACAGCGAAACACCTTGTTGGCGATCAATAGTAAATGGTCGGTTGATGATAGATCTTTCCACCGTTTGCTGTTTCCCTGAGCTTATCACGCGTTCCCGGGTATAGTGTACTTTCCATTGTCCCACCTTTAATTTGAGATAGGGAAGCTTATCCAGCATTAAGCGAAAGTCCAGCATGTTTGCTCCAAAAAAATCATATTCTACATAGTATTTTAAGAAAGGATTAAATGCATGGCCTCCAATTTTCATCCGGGCCCTGTTTACCCTTAAGTATAACTGCTCTTCCTGAAAATCTGATAGTTCTATAGGATCACTGTCTGTGGGGTATGCTGCACGAAACTGACCACGAAACTGAATTTGCAGTAAATAATTGCCATCACGACTATTGAATTCAAAACCTTTTGATCCATGACCTATCAGGGGTTTGTTTGAGGTAGATTTAACAGTATCCTTGTCCTGGGCATATACATGAGTAAATGATACAATAGTAAGAAACAATACGGCATAGGTTATATTTTTTTTTGTTACGAAAGTCATTTGTTAGATACCGATTATTTTTGTGGTCTTTCAATATTCAACTTTTTCATTTTAGATCGTAAGGTGCTGGGAGGCATGCCTAATTTCTCAGCAGCCCCGTTTTCCCCATTTATCTTCCAGTTACAGCTTTCCAAAATACTGGTGATATGTTTTTTGTCGGTCACCTTCAGGGAAGTCATATTTTTATGACCTTGTTTGACCTGATCACGATGAAATGATGTTTGCAATTGTGATTTATCTATTTCCAGTTTTTCTCCCGAACTGTTGATGATAGCTCTTTCTATTATATTTTCCAATTCCCGGATATTGCCTGGCCATTCGTAATCCTGTAGCATTTTTATATCTGCCTTTGTGATATGCTTGATGCGTTTACCGACTTTTTGACCAATTTTATTGGTAAAATGTTTTACCAATAGTGAAATGTCTTCTTTTCTTTGCCGAAGCGGTGGTATGGTAATCGGATAGACATTCAACCTGAAAAACAAGTCTTTCCTGAATTTGCCCTCATTGGATTCCTTTTCAAGATCACGATTGGTGGCCGTGATAATTCTGACATCCACCTTGGTTGTTTTTTCACTTCCTATGCACTCAAACTCTCCAGTTTGTAGCACTCGAAGTAGTTTAGGCTGTAGATCAATAGGTAATTCTCCTATTTCATCCAGAAAGATCGTTCCCCTGTCGGCCAACTCAAATCTACCTTTTCGGTTGCTGATGGCTCCTGTAAACGATCCCTTCACATGGCCAAAAAGCTCACTTTCAATTAATTCCTTTGGAAGGGAGGCGCAATTAACCTTGATGAACGGCTTATGTCTTCGTGCAGAGTTCTGATGAATCAGGTTGGCAAATAATTCTTTGCCTACTCCAGTCTCTCCTTCGAGCAGCACCGTGGAATTGGTATTGGCAACTTGCTGAGCTCGCTTGATGACGTATTTCAAAGCATCGCTTTGCCCAATGATATCTTTGGAATGATTCCCTAATTCCACTTTTTCTCTGAGCTGTAAATTCTCTTTTTCAAGCTGGTCTTTCAGTTTTTTAATTTCTGCTAAAGCTGACTCCCGTTCTGTGACATCCGTGCCAATGCTCAATGTGCCAATGATCTTTCCCTTTGTGTCCTGAATGTGGATGTTTGACCATTGTATATTTTTAAAAGCACCATCTCTTATCCGAATCGGATTCTGATACACTGGTATATTTTCTCCTTTGATAAAATCCTGGAATCGCTGACTGAGTGTTTCACCTTCTTCTCCGGGCAATATTTTATCAAACCAATTTTCTCCAACCACCTCTTTCATGGAATATCCTGAAAATTCAAGAAAATGCTGGTTAACCCATACAATTTTACCCTGCAGGTTAAGTTGTATCGCCAAAAGGTTGATGGATTCCATGAGCGTACTCCATTGTTTGCCCTTGAGTTTTATTTCTGATTCCAGTTGATAACTTCTGATGATATCGTGTCCCATCTTATAGCCTATTATGATGGTAAACAGCACTGGAAAAAAGTCAATCGGACTGATGAAGCCCTCGGGGTCCGGAAGTACTGCTGTATCTAGCAATGAGTCAATTCCGACTAATAATGCCAGCAAAGAGAGGAGGGTCATTAAAAACAGAAAAGTATATAGCCAGAATTTTTTTAAATATTTTCTGCCGCGAATTCCACCAATAATACCATAAATACCGCTGGAGAAAATCAAAGCATGAGCAAAAACACTCCATTGGATTTCATAAACGCCGGTTTTTATCATCGGGAAGTATGTAAATAGCAGGATACTTATGGATGCTATAAAAATTATCTGAAAGGGCAGGCTTTTGTATTGAGTAAATTCTCCGATAAACAAAAGAATAAAACTATAAAATATAGATGCTGTGACAATACTGATGGCGTTCGATAAATCCGGATGGGCAGAATCATACAGCGGAGGAATCTGCGCAAGGAGAAAAAAACTTGCTGCTAGACTCAATATTCCAAAATACAGATAGGATTTTACATTTTTGCTATTTATACCAATGATGAAATTTATTCCACCAATCGCAAAAGTAAATCCGCTGCAAAAAATTAAAAATGAGTTCAATTGATAGAAATTGATAATTTATAAAGGTAAATATAGTAGATTCTATGTTTCTCAAAGGATGAATAATAGTATAAACGAGGATGATACTTTATTTTTTCATCCACATGTACTGATAGGCCACGGCTATGGCATCAAAATCTGCCCCTTTTTCCAGGGCAATGGAAGAAAGACCACTAAATTTTAAAATATGATGTAAGCTTAGAGGCACTGCATAAGTGATCCCGAACCTGATTGTAGAAATTCGGTTATCTCCTTCGATGTCATTCGTACTGCTTCTTCCTCCAAAGCCATATCCTGCATCCAATGCAAGCCACGACTTGTTTTCAAATTTCCGAATACTATGGATTTTTAGTGCAAAAACTGGATTTTGTTTAAATGCATATCCATCAATGAAGTTGGAATTTATGGTATATATCCACATACTCAAATAAGTTTCCAGAATCCATTTCGAATAATTTCTGCTAAATCCCCATTGAGGGCGAAAGACCCACCTATTAGAGCCCAGATTGATCAACTTGTCTGGGAAATATTGGCCAGTCGGAGCAATTATCTGAATACTAAAGCCGGATATCTTTTCAGGCTTATAATCCCTGAATTCGCCAGGTTTTAATGCAGGGGCTCCAAGAAAATTAAAAGATAGGCGAATGCGCATATCACCAAAGCCATTTCTGTAAACGGTGGTATCAACACCGGTATATACGCCGTTCCAATCTCCAATTCCATACGGCACAACGACATCGACTTTTCCAGCCATGCCAAAGAAATTTATTGATCGCAGATATGCCGCAGCAAACGTATGAAGATTTGCCTTGGCGTCATCTATCGGAAGTGCAGGGTCAAACAGTATATTTCCTTTTGCATATGCATATCCAGCAACAGCAAAATTCATCCCAATTGGAATATTAGTCAATGCGCGGGGCTCTAGCTCCTGGGCCTTTGATTCTCCAAATAAAAATAATGTTAAAAGGAAGAAGGCAAATCCAGCAGTTAAATGTGAACCCAAAGAATATACATATTTCATACTTTCCTTATACTTAAAATTCACATTTATAGAAGATCTTAATCCCTTCTAATATAAGTAAAATACGCGGTTGAAAGTTATAAACATCGTGTGAAGTTTTATCACATCAAAACGCCATTTTCAGATACTTTGGGATCCGGGATATTTTCCTCCCCTAGCTCTTCCAAAATATTAATCTCTATAGCTCGCGACAAGGCCATCATTGGTGTATCTGATGGTAAATTATCGAAAGGATCCTGCATGTAATATGCGATCCGGTCGATCGCCAAAAATGAAAAAGCAAGGGAAACCGTTGTAGGAATTAATATCAGTCCAATATTATCGATTAATCCAAAGGGCAGAAAGAATATCCACATATAGATAAGTACATCCACAAGCAGGCTATAGCTCGTGGGGAAAACAGTATTTTTGATCCGTTCACATTTACCCATAGAATCTGTAAATCGTGTCAACATAGTATCAAGACTCACAAATTGATATTGATCGATCAGTTGATTCTCTCGCAACTTTTTAAGATCCTGACCCTGATTATATATCAATGCATTTGGTTTATTGGTTTTATCTTTAATACTATTCACTTCAATGCTATCGAGCAATACTTCATAATTTAATGTTGTATCCAGTTTTCTCAAATGCCCTGTCAAGGCATAGTTCCAGGCAATGTGCCGTAAGGCCATTTTCTTGATATACTCAAATTCTACTGACGATTTCCCATTATAATTCACAAAAGTAAGTAGTTGTCGCACCCATGAGCGTGAGTCATTGACGATTGCTCCCCAAATAATACGCGCTTCCCACCAGCGATCATAGGCCGAGTTGGTTCTGAAACCAAGCAAAAGGGCAATGACAGTTCCTGGCACAGTGATCAAAGAAATAGGTACATGCAAACTTTGCAGCGGAAAGTAATAATCAACTACTGAAATAGAGGTCATGTAGATCACAATGAATAGCATCACATATTTAAGGTCTTTGAGTATCCTTTTCCATGGAATTTTAAGCTCCGTGATCATAGAATTGATTGGTTTGGATTTTAGTTGAGGTTTACTTTAAATATATTCACCAATTGATGTTTTCCTTTTAGCGAGATGCCTCCGATTTGCTGAAATTTAAAAAACTTATGATCATCCAAATTATCCTTAAGCTGTTCTGAAATAAGTAACTCAGCTTCAAATTCATTGCACTTGCCCTGAATACGAGCAGCAGTATTGAGCACATCACTATGATAGGCTATCTCCCGTTTTATAATCCCAACTTCAGAGACTGTAACATCGCCAAGGTGAACACCTGCCTTAAAAAAAGGCACAAACCCATATTTATTTTCATAATATTCTCTCTTGCTTTTCAGGGCATTTTGGAATGCAAAATAAACTTGCAGACAATTTGCATTTTTAAATCCATCTGAAAGATTCCATGTCAGCACAGCTTCGTCACCAACATATTGATAAACTTCAACTCTATGTTCAATAAGAGCAGAGGTAAGATCATTAAAACTATCCTGAATCAACGAACTAAATTTTATATGTCCAAGGTTTTCGGCGTGAGTTGTGGAGTCTTTCATATCCAGAAACATAAAAATCCGAGTCTCTATTCTCGGATTATGATATTTCCCCATGATCAAGTTAAACATTACACGATCACCAATTTTTGATTTTACTACTTCAAGAAAATAAAGAATAAAACTGATTATCCCTGTGAAAACAATCCATAACAAAGATGTCTCAGAAAAGATCAAACTCATCATACTTACCATATCATCTTCAATAGTATTAGTGTAAATCACAAGTATGGCAAGCGAAAAAATTGCAATAAATACCTGGATTACTACTTTAATAAGAATGATTTTCCAATATGATCGATGCCGAATCCATTTAGTATCTAAAACATAATCCATAATACCAAATGGAATACCTATTGCTAGCCCCAGTACCAGCATCTCAAAAGAAAATTGCACTGGTTTAAATTCCAATACTCGCTCAAATGCAGGTAAGGAATCATTCCCCCATACTCGGATAAAACCAAATAAAAAAGCACCTAAAATCCATATGATTAGGGACCAGGATAATTTGGATAAAAATCGATGTACTTTCCTTTTTCTTATCATTACTTATAATCGCTTTATCCAGGAAAATTTACTTATCTGTCTTTTTAACATTGGTTGAAGCTTTTATACTTGATTTTCTAGTAGGCGCAGTTTTTTTCTGTTTCTGAAAATCAACTGTATCGCTAACAGAACGCACATGCAGATCGCGTTGAGGAAAAGGTATCTCTATACCATTTTTCTTAAATGCTTCATCAATCGCAATGCCAACTGCACTTTTAGTCCCCAAGCCACTTTCAAAATGTGTCCAGAACAATACTCTAAAATCCAATGAACTTTCTCCGAATCCAAGGAAGATTATGAAGGGAGAAGGATTTTTAAGTACGTTCTCTTGCTCAAGAACCACACTATTCAAAATCTCCAATACTTTATTAGTATCAGTTCCATAAGCTACTCCTACCAAAATTTCCTGACGTCGCCGATGATCGGATAAAGTCCAATTGATCATTTCATTGGAAATTAAGTTGCCATTCGGGACGATAACTTCTGCGCCATCAAAGGTACGAACTGTACTCGCCCTGATTCCTATTTCTTTCACCTCGCCCATTAAGTTGAGCGTTGATATCTGTATGATATCCCCAACCTGGATAGGGCGTTCAAACGCCAGAATCAATCCAGAAACCAGGTTATTGAATATATTCTGCAGCCCAAAGCCAATCCCAACCCCCAAAGCCCCAAAAATAATGGTAATATTACTGATGTCAATCTTCGCTGCCCCGAAAGCCAGGATAAATCCAATCGTTATTAAAACCAATCTGACGATCATGGAAATCGCGCCAGGTACACCTCGAGGCAATTCAAAATGTGTTAAAATCTCATCCTGAAGTATAAACCGAATAAACCTGGATAGCGTAAGTGCAATCCATAGCGTAACAAAAAAGGCTAATATATTTCCTATTGACAATGCCACAGAACCCACCTGCCATTCCGTAGTTAGCATTCCCTCAATCCAACCATAGATGGGATCGAAAATCAAATAACCGTTGAAGGTGATATATAACCAGTAGATTACCGCCAACCATCTTATGATACTAAAAATATGACGCCTTACCTCTTCTTGATAGTTCTGGATCATGTTGAGTTTGGAAATCACTTCAAGCTGGATGAGCAACGCGAATAAACTTCTTAAGATTAAGGCTGAAGCATAAATGATCGTTCCTCCGTAAATCATGGTCAAGGAACCTGCTGAGAAAATTTTTGTTAATGTTATATTTCCAAAAATATTTGCAAAAACAGCTATAGACAAGAGTAATGTACAGATGCGCATTACCGTAAAAGCGAAATCCCATTGAATATTTGGATTTGCATTAAATATCTTATCCCTTTTTTTCAATAGACTTACTAGTAAAACAATCGTCAGGAGATCCAACAATAAGCGTAGGGCTCTATCCAAAATTATAAGATCTGAAAAATAATCTTTGAACTGAGTCACAAAAAAAACTCCGCCCACAAAATAGAAGTATTTTTTTTCAATACTTGTGATTAAACCGGGGACGATAGTAAGTATTGGAAAAACCAGTAATGCATAATAATAATCCAAAATATCACTAGTCGCCTCTCCATAAAATATCCCGGAAACTAATAATGTCACCAGTAATGAAGACGAAAAAGGCTTTGATATCACATACAGAGAATTCTTTATAGCATCATCTTTCTTTTCATCTGACCATTTCTTTACATCATTTCTGAGGAACAACATCCAAGAAAACAAAATGACAAAAAACAAAAGGTGATAATATATACTAGTCGTATAGTTATTCGTAAATCGGTTGAAATTACCTTTACGACGTTGAATTATTTGTAGTACTTTTTGCTCCATAGCTATGGAGTCTTCAATTTCGACGCTAAACATCTGCCAAATGGGAGGGCTATCAACCGTAAAAACCTGCTGCCGTAATTTTTGCTCTGTTTTCATGGCTGCATTAAGTACTTCATCGATGAAAATTAGTGCCCCGGTGATTTCATCTTGTTTTGTAAGCAATTCGCCACTACGGTTACTTAATTCATCTTCAAGCTTTTTTATTTCATTTAAGTTTTTTTGAATCCGTTCACTGACCTGTTGTGGCAGTTTTTCGTCCCGCTCAAGCGTAAAGGTTTTATTCCACTGCGTTTTGAATTCACTTAATTCTGCTTTTAACTCATTTACTAACTCACTTTTCTTTACAAAGGTATCCCTCCAATCCTGAAGCAAGGACTGCATCTGTTTAAAATCATTTTTTAGATTTTCAGTCTTTCTTAAGTTCATTTGCTCAATTTCCTCCAGGTCTAATTCCTCCTCCAGCTGATCAATGGTTTTAAGCTGGCCAGGGATGAGCGAATCAATTTCGATTTCTTTTTCGGTTAGTTTAATAGCACTCCTGATTTCTCGAATCTTACTTAAGGTGGATTCGGTTGCTGAACCAATATTTGAAAGCGGGATAGGCTCAATTACTTTGACCAGCGCTGAGGTATCATTAATTTGTGTTTGTATGGGATTCTGGGAAAATGCAGAATCAAAATTAAGCACTGAGGAGCAGGCTACTAGAATAGTGAAAAGAATAACTTTTGATATCAACGGAGAATTGTAGTTGTAAGGCATTCGTAATAATTCTAAAAACAATAATAGTCTTTTTATAAATGTGTGTGATAAAGATATTTTTTTACTACTGAACTTCAATGATTTAGAACTGTTTTATGTTTTTTTATTAAAAATTATATTAATCCTTTAAACCTTTTATGATACAAGAACTCTAAGTTCCAAAACGAAACAAAAATTAAAAACTGAATTATCAATAAAATGAGAAAGCTAATTATATTATTCACATTAATTGTAGGAGTGTCATTTATAGCATCAGCTCAATCTACCCCAAAAGTTGCAAAAACACAAGTAAGACAAACCACCAGAATTGCTCAGGGGGTTGCCAATGGAGAATTGACTCGACATGAGGCTAAACAACTTAAAAGACAACAAAGGCATATTCAAACTGAGAAGAAAATTGCTAAAGCTGATGGTGTAGTGACTAGAAGAGAACGTGCGCATATTCGACATGATCAAAAGATAGCCAACCGTACAATTCAACACCAAAAGAATGATGCGCAGCACCGACTTTATTAGCAGTTACATTTTTGGTAATGAAGCCTGGGTGAAAGTCCAGGTTTTTTATTTTTTAAGTAAAACAGTCAATGCCTGTCCCAGTCGTTTTATACCCAATTCAATTGTCTCTTCATCTACGTTGGAAAAATTTAATCTCAGTGTATTCGTTTCGCTTTTCCCGATATAAAATGGATGGCCAGGTACAAAAGCAACTTTTTTCTCAATAGCAATATTGAAAAGTTTCATAGAAGACACATTTTCAGGCATTGATACCCACAGGAACATTCCTCCTTCAGGTTGTGTAAACTCCACATTCTTAGGAAAATACTTTTCTATACCTTTAATCATCGCCTCTCTTTGACGTCCATATACCTCCTTAATTTTAGACACATGAGAATCGAAGTCGCCCATAGCCAGGTATTCTACCAACACACTTTGTGCAAATTGATTAGTGTGCAAATCTGAAGCTTGCTTGGCAATCAACAATTTTTCAAAAATCTCATTTGGCGCCACAATCCAACCTATTCTGAATCCGGGTACAACAGTTTTAGAAAATGAACCCAGCATAATTGTTTTAGAGGGCAGCAATTGTTTGAAACTCGATTTAGGTTCACCTTCATACCTTAAATCTCCATAGGGATCATCTTCTATAAGATAAATATCCTTGTCCTTTACCATTTCAGAAACGCCTTTCCTGTTTCTTTCAGAATAACTGATTCCCGAGGGATTTTGAAAATTAGGAACAGTATACATCAATTTTGGTTGCGACACGTTGAAAACTCTGACAAGTCCGTCAAGATCGATACCCTCCTTATCTACCTTTACAGGATTAAATTTAGCCCTGTATATAGAAAAAGCTTGTATTGCACCTAAGTATCCCGGTTCTTCTATTATAATATCATCTCCTTCATTAAGAAAAGCTTTACCCAACAAATCCAATCCTTGCTGAGAACCACTTGTTATTAATATGTTTTCAACTGGTATTTCAAGATCAAATTTCAATTTATACCTGTCAGAAATAAATTTTCTTAGCTTTGGTGATCCTTCAGAATTACTGTATTGCATGGCTGAGGTTCCTTCTTTATCAAACACATTTTCAGCGGCTCTTTTTAATTCTTGAACAGGAAAAAGATCGCGATTAGGTAGTCCTCCGGCAAAGGAGATTACCTCCTCATCCACTGCTACTTTGAGGATTTCCCTTATAAATGATTTGGGAACATCTGAAATTCGATCAGAAAATATAGTGTTCATTTTGAGATAAATAATTCCTTCTGTGGGTAGACAGTGTTTGAAAAAGAATCCCTAAAGAATGTTGATGTCTACTTTATAAATTGTATGGTCATCGGATACTTGTAAAGCTGGCCGCTATCTGCTTTGACAGCTCCAATAATTACAAAAACAACCTGCAAAATGGCTAAAACTATTAAAAGTGGAATTCCTATCAATACAAAAATCAAGACACCAGCAATGATCATCCAGATTGTCATTGAAATTTGAAAGTTAATCACCTCTTTGCCATGCTCGTCAACCATGGGCATTTCTTCCTTTTTCATAGACCAGATTATAATAGGTACAATCAGATTGCCAAACGGAATAACATATCCACTCAAGGCCGAGAGGTGGCAAATCAGTGCCCATTGTCTTTCTTGCATATCTTTAAATTTATAATTGATTAAAAATAGAAATAAATACACTGAGTATTTATAAAAATTTACCATTTTGATCCAAATACTTATAAATGTAGATATGACTATATATGAAAATGAATTTATAATTGGCAAGTAAGAATTTTTAGGTTTTGATAATTAAATTCTATCAAAATATTACATATTGATCAAATCTAATTTCACTTACGCTTCATTTTTTAGGATGAAAAAGCACAAAATCTACGGGTGTTATAAAAAAATATTCTAATAATTATATTTAGAACCTGAATTAGTCCTTACTCCATCCTTTCATTTCCCATTTATTATAATGTACTATAAAGTAAGTTGTTATGACTTTTAGTTTAAATCAACTATTTAATTTTATAACCCCATTTTTTGAGTGCCCGACTACTTTTAGAAATGGATAAAACACAAACTAGTACAATTTGAAAACCTTAGTTTACATATTGTTATTTACTTCGATTTGTTACTCTGCATTTGCTCAAAGTATCAATCAAGGACAATTGTATGCTGAGCCTGCCGAAAACATTATAGATATTAATCTCAATAAGACATTAAATTATTCCTGGACAATCGTTGATGATTTTGTATTAGCAACTAATGCAGAAAACTTTGCCTCATTTAGCAACCTTGCAGTATACCTGACAAAACAGTTTTATGCAGAGCGCAGTAAAGCCCGAAGTATTTATACCTGGATCGCACTCAATATCTCCTATGATCAACAATCTATTTTAAGTGCACCGGATGAAAGTAGTCAGACTGCTCATAAGGTGTGGATCAATAGAGTTGCTGTGTGTGAAGGGTTTGCTAACCTTTATCATGCAATGTGCAAGGCAGCTGGAATTGAGAGTAGAATAATTAAAGGCTATGTAAAAAATTTCACAGATTTGGATTTCAAGTTTCCAAACCACGCTTGGAATAGTGTGAAAATAGATGGAAAGTGGCAATTATTAGATGCTACCTGGGCAAGTGTAAATAATGAAGGTAGTTTATTGGCAAATGCTAATTTGCAAAAAAGCTACGCCCGCCATAAACTCGATTATTTCTTTTTAGTAAGTCCAAATAGAATGATTTTAACCCATCTTCCCGAAGATCCATATTGGCAACTTCAAAGCAATTATATCAATATGGAGACTTTCCGGAAAGGTGAAAGTTATATAAAAACCACATTAATGAATCCAATTTCAGAAATAGACGATTTTGAAAAGTTGATAGCAGCTTATGATAAGCTTGATTCCCTGGACAGGTCTATTTCCTATCTTGAACGAATGGAAAGTAATGAATGGAATCGCGCCAAGGAATATGGCTTAGGAATAGCGTATTATTACAAAGCTCAAAAAATTCTTAACACCGCGTCAAAAGGGAATAGATACCAAGCTGTTGAAAAGGCGAAAAGATATTATAAAAAATCATTGGACCAATTGGCCATCTTGCAGGAAGAGGATTATGGATATGAAATCACAAGAGACCTTGCAAATAGTGTGGCTATCAGAATAGAATCACTTCAATAAGATATTATTAGTTCTCTACAAACTCACTTTTTTATGCAATCAATAACTCCTTATTCTGAAATATCTCTGTATAACCTAATCCAATGGTAATGCATTTCGTATTTGGTTTGTTAGGAAGCTTTTTAGGTGGAGTTGCATTTGGACCAATAAACCTCTCTGTAGTGGACCTGACGCTGAAAAAAAGTATACATTCTGCGCTTAGATTTTCTGCAGCTGCCGCATTTGCAGAAATAATTCAGGCAGTAATCGCCGTACTGTTTGGTAAACTTATTTCACGAAAAATTGATGAATTTCCCGAATTAAAATTGCTGGTGATTGCATTTTTTGTAATACTTGGGCTCTTTTTTATTTTTAAGAAAGACAAGCCAGAAGCGGATATTAAAACTGAAAATAACTCCTCAAATTTTTTTAATGGGTTTATTGTAGCGATTCTTAATCCTCAGGCAATCCCTTATTGGATTTTTGTGTTAGCTTACTTAAAGTCAGCCAACGTATTATATCTAAAATCATGGCATTTAATTTTATTTTTAATTGGGGTGTCAATAGGAAAGTTTATAATTCTAAGCTTATATGGATATTTAAGCGAACATATAAAAAGGCATTTTACTAATTTGAATGATTATGTGAGCAAGACAGTTGGTAGTATATTAATTGTTGTGGGGTTAGTACAAGCAATAAAGTATTTCTTTTTTTAGTCGTTAAATTAAAAGGACCGGTTTCCCGGCCCTTTCACACAAAAATGAACACAGATGACTAAAAAGTTGACTACTAAACTTTACTAACCTCGCACTTTTATTAGCAAAATTCATGAGTATATTCTGGAATAGTCATAAAAAGTAACCAAATAATACAATTTAATTTACAGTATAATAAAATAAATTGATAAGTATTTGATTGATAATCAGTTACAATCCAAAAAAATTTGTTATTAAAAGCATCATCCCGCATTGCAACCTGTTGCTTCTTCAATTACCAAGTACTAATTAACAGCTACTAAGGGTATAATTTTACTATTTTAAATAATCAAAGGTGTTGGAGCCAAAATCAATAAAAAGGTGAGTCATTTTTACAATTACCCTCTAGATTCAGCGGATATATCCTTATTTCAAAGCCAATTTTCACCTTTTAAGTTGTGATTCTTGATTTCAAAAATCTTCATACACTCTTATGTTAACTTTATGTTAACATACACCCCTCTTTAAGTTAGCAATATTTTAAGTCTCAATTTGACTCTAAAATGTAATTTTAATTTAACTCACTGTTAACATTTTGAATTGATTAAACTGTAGATAATATATACATAATATAATGATCAATTAATTAATTAAAAAGTAACATGTTAGAGACTAAATATTAAATATTAACTGATTGTTTTGCATACGTAAATCATTTTTTAACTGTATGTTACTTAATAAAATAGACCCTTTACGCCCATTTTTATTTGCGGTTCTTATCTTATTATTTCACACTTCTTTTAGTCAGGACGCTACTGTAATGGATTCCATTCCAGAGTTTGCATTGAATGCTGCAGCTACTTCTAGTGATGAAATGAAGAAAGAAAACAATGAGGAGATTATCGATAAGAAGAAAAAGAACAGCAACATTAAAAATAGTTTGACAAAACGTGAAATCTTCATTGAAAAAGGCAACACCTCTTTCAAGTTTAAGTACGGAGGAAGAATTCAAACCAGGTATGATGTAGTAAAAGCCCAAGAGCCTGGAGAAAAAGCGGACGACAGACTTTATTTTAGACGTGTACGCTTTAAGTCTGACGGACATTTATTTACGCCAAAACTAGGCTATAAACTAGAGATAGATATCATTGGTGCTCAGATCCTGGATGCATTCTTAAAATATAATTTTTACAAAAATTTAGAGGTCTGGGCCGGACAGACAAAGCTTCGTGGTAACAGAGAAAGAGTTATCTCTTCGCAGAACCTTCAGTTTGTTGATAGATCATTACTCAATTCCAAATTTACTTTAGATCGTGATATAGGAGTGTGGTTGATGAATCACTTCAACGTCGGTAATGGCGTATTACGCCAAGCAGTATCCGTTTCTAAAGGTGAAGGGATGAGTATATGGCAGGATAATCCTATGCCTATCGAACGTGGATTGGATTATACAGGCAGACTTGAATACCTCCCTTTTGGGAACTTTACAAATAAAGGTGATTACAAAGGATCCGACCTTGAAAGAGAGTCCACACCAAAATTGTCGCTGGGATTGACTTTTGATTACAATAATAATGCTGTAAAGTCCCGTGGTCATAAAGGCTCGGTTACAGATAATGAAGCTAATATAAGATCATGGATTGGAGATTTGATGTTTAAATACAGAGGTTTTTCTGTAATGACTGAATATGTAGATAGGAAAATACACAATTATCAGCAACAGACCATTGAGCAATACAATGATTATGTCAATGACTTTTATACTGGAACTGCCTTTAACACGCAAGCCGGATATGTTTTCAAAAGGAATTATGAAATCGCAGGAAGATACACTCAAGTTCGGCCACAGGAAGGATCAGTTTTTAAAAATCTTACTGAATATACTTTTGCCCTGTCAAAGTTTATTGTTGGTCATAGCATAAAGGCGCAAACAGATTTTAGTATTCTACAAGAACAGGGCAAGCCTGTAACTCATATATACAGACTTCAATTTGAAATATCATTATAGTATGATTTAATTTTTTAACTATGGAAAATATAGAAAGTAAAAACCAAGATTTATTGAATATCACCAAACGAGTTCTGTTGTTGGTAGGTATTTTATTCGTTTTTCTTGTATCACTCAACATGATGAGTGGTGGTTTTAAGTTGTTAGGAAAAGATATCGCTGAACAAATTATATCAGTAACATCCAACCCATTTGTAGGGCTTTTCGTTGGGCTTTTAGCCACTGCCCTTGTTCAGAGTAGTTCTACAACAACATCCATGATTGTCGCTATTGTTGCTTCTGGGGCTCTTACACTTGAGAATGCAGTCCCTATGATTATGGGAGCCAATATTGGCACAAGCGTAACAAGTACTATTGTTGCTCTGGGCCATATCCCGAAAAAAGCTGAATTCCAGAAAGCTATAAGTAGTGCAACGGTGCATGATTTCTTTAATTTAATCGTTGTTGCAATCTTATTCCCAGTCGAATATTTTACCGGTGCATTATCTTCAACCGGAGCTTGGTTAGCAAGTCTCATTTATACTGACGGTGTTTCTTCTACTAATATGTTTAGCGTATTAGGTGTGACTGTTAAGCCTGTAGCAAAGGCTATTATTGGATTGCTTGGAAAAAGTGGTGCTGTTGTAATTCCAGTTTCTGTGATACTTCTATTTGTTTCTCTGAGAGGATTGAGTGTAATGCTCAAAAAGATTCTAATAGGAAAATCACAGGAAAATCTTGAGAAATACATTTTTGGCAGTTCATTTAAATCACTCCTTTGGGGAGCCGGACTTACAGCTGCTGTACAATCCAGTTCAGTTACGACCTCGCTGATAGTTCCATTGGTTGCCACTGATAAGGTTAGTCTAAGAAAAGCATTCCCATTTTTAATGGGAGCAAATATAGGTACAACAGTTACTGCACTAATTGCATCCATATCACAAACAGAAGCGGCATTGGCGGTTGCCTTATGCCATTTGTTATTCAATCTATTTGGAGTGCTCATCTTATTTCCTATAGGGGCCATAAGAAATATCCCGATCTGGATGGCTGAAACTTTAGGCCATTATGCTGGTAAAAGAAGATTGATCGGTGTGGCATACATTGTCATTACATTCTTTCTAATTCCATTTACATTAATATATTCTACTTCAAATTTTTCTGCTAAAGAGATAGAAGAAATTCAAGTGATTGAAGTTCCTGTAAAACCAGTAAGCGTTGTTTTGGAAAAATTTTAATCTATGCTCAACGTTTTGAGATTTTGAAAAGTATTTCAAGACCATGAACAATATTTTTTTACAATGCCTGCGAGATAGCAGGCATTTTTATTTTATTTATTACTAGTCTTATCGGCAATACAAAATGTATTTTAAATAAGCCAAACCTATCCAAAGGCATTATATCATCCATAAAAAACATGTAGATTTATGGATGGTTTCTGTTTTGATATGGATGCTTGCTTTGATAAATTGTACTAATTATTGAAAGACCAAAAATATGGAAAATATTAAATCTCAAATATCCGCCTGTTTAGTAGAAAGCAAGCATCATTTAAATAATGAATTGCTCCCATTCTGGATTGAAAGAACGCTCGACAAAAAAAACGGCGGTTTTATCACACACTTTGATAAAGATGGTAATGATACAGGGGAGGATGAAAAATCAATGCTCGGCCAGGCAAGAAGTATTTATGTTTATTCTTCCTCCTACCGTAACGGATATGGGGGTGAAAAATGTGCTGAATTGGCAAGTCTGGGCGTTGACTTTCTTATCGACAAAATGTGGGACTCAGTCCATGGGGGATTCTACTGGTTAACGGATCGAGCAGGAAATATTAAAATTGATGAAAAGATACTTTACGGCCATAGCTTTGCTATTTATAGTTTAAGTGAATATACACTAGCTACAGGAGATCTCAGAGGAATCGAATATGCCGAAAAGGTCTTTGATCTGATCCAAAAATATTGTGTCGATTCACATTTTGGTGGATATTTTGAAATGTTTCACAGAAACTGGGAGCTAAAAGGTTCTGGTGCTGCTGGTGGAGACCGAAAAACTTTGGATGTACATATGCATTTAATGGAGGCATTTACAAGTCTGTATGAGTGTTCCAAAAAGGAAGTGCATCGCAGAAAATTTTTAGAAATAATTCATCTTATCCTCGATAAAATTCTTCATCCCATATATAAGACTGGTATCCCCCAGTTTTTCGCAGACTGGCAGGTGGCTCCACAAATCAAATTTGATATCGTTTGGGGATGGGACAGGTTTAGTGATGATGGATCAAAAGGAAATGCTGAAGATAACACTAGTTATGGACATAATGTAGAATTTGCCTGGCTGTTGATGCACGCCCTGGATATCTTGGAACTTCCTATAAAAAAGTACAAAGAAATTATTACCAAGCAATATGACCATGCGCTGGCGGATGGAATTGACTGGGAATATGGAGGCGTATTTGTTGAAGGATCGCATGCTGGAGGAGTCTATGACCGGGAAAAAGAATTTTGGCAAAATGCTGAAATGCTCATTGCACTGCCACAGGCTTGCCTCGTATTTGATATAGAAAAATACTGGCCGGTTTACATGAATGTACATCGCTTTGTTTTTGACAAAATGATCAATCATGAAGTTGGAGAATGGTGGCCACTACTTACCCGACAGGGCGAACCCATTTGGACACATATGAGCCATAACTGGAAAATTAATTACCACACGATTCGGTCAATGATTGAAACCATGAACCGATTGAATAAACTTATTGAATTAACCTAAGAGCTTTCTATCTTTTGCCTTCAAATAAAATTCATTTAATGATGCCACATTTTTTAAAATAATACTCTCTTGGATATTTCACTTGGCGCTTTAGATTGGTTTATTGGTATCTTCGTACTTTTTGGCAGTCTATTGGTCGGATTGTACATGGCCAAAAAAGCTAAAGCAGGTCAAAGCAGCACTAATTTTTTTCTTGGTGGACGAAAGATCACCTGGCCGATAATTGGTGCATCCCTGTTTGCTACAAATATTGGCGCAGAACATTTGGTCGGATTATCTGGTGATTCTTACAGGTATGGACTATCTGCAGGTTCTGTGGAACTTACCACTGCCATTACGCTTGGGTTTGCCTGTGCGCTTTTATTTCCCTACTACATTAAAAATAAAATTTTTACTATTCCTGAGTTTCTTGAGATCAGGTATAACAAAGACGCACGACTATTTTTTTCCGGACTAATGCTTATTATAAGCGTAATGACTAAGCTGGCTTTTACGCTATTTGCCGGAGCTTTGGTCCTAAATGGCTTGTTGGGTTGGAGCGTCATGACTACGGTTTTTTATATTGGTATTGCTGTGGCCATATTTACCATGATCGGAGGATTTACTGCCGTAGCATATACTGATACAATTCAAGCAGTAATTATGATGGCAGGTACAATTATTATGCTATTTATCGGACTGGATAAAGTTGGTGGTTGGGAAGGATTAATGGAAAAGGTTCCTGAAGCCATGACTATTGCAAAACCTTATGATGATGCTGTGTATCCGTTCTGGGGAATTCTTGCAACTGCGTTCTACGCTGGCATTTTTTATTGGGGGATAGATCAGGTAAATGTTCAACGAACATTGGCTGCTCCAAACCTGAATCAGGCAAGATGGGGAGCCATGTTTGCTGTATTTCTCAAACTATTTCCCTTGTTCATTTTTGCACTTCCCGGCGTCATAGCCTTTGCACTATTTCCTGGGTTAGAAGGGGATGATACCAGACAAACATTTGTGTTATTGCTCAATAATTTATTGCCTGTTGGGCTACGCGGGCTTGTATTAGCCTCGCTCATAGCTGCACTTATCACATCGTTGATAGCTGTTTTAAATTCAGTTTCAACACTGGTAGTTCGAGACTTTATTGTTGAATTTCGTCCAACTATTTCTGAGAAGAATCAAGTGTTTGTCGGCAGAATTGTGATTTTAGCAGCAACTTTTCTTGGCATTGGAGCGGCTTATATGGTGTACAAGAATGAAGAAGGTTTGTATAAATATTTACAGACCATTACAGCTTATTTGGTTATACCAGTTTTCCCGGCAATATTCTTTGGGATTCTTAGTAAAAAAGTAACACTATCTGCTGCAAAGGTATCTGTCATTGTTGGTATATTAATCGCTACTTTATTTGTTGTCGACCAATTTATTGGCGCTGAAGCAGGAAAGAAACTATTCACATTTCTGCATTATCCGCTGACATTGAATTTTGGCTATCGAGGATTATGGGCCACCATATTTATAACAATAATTCTTTTTACTGTTTCAACATTCACTAAAAAAACCACCCCTGAAAAGCTAGAGAAAACCACTGTTGATTTTGCTAAAAAGATTGAGGCATTTACAGGATGGTCTGATTGGAGGTTGCATTTGGCATTATTATCTGTTCTTACCATCATTATTTATGTGTGGCTTAGCTAATAGAGCGTATGAGTAACTATCTTTTACATGCTATCAAAATTTCATCTGTCTAATTTTTCAATTCAAATTTATACTGTGGGATTCATGGAGAAATACATATTAATAGATCACCTAAAAAATTTGGGCATTCAAAATGGAGACAATCTCCTGGTTCATTCTTCACTAAAGTCAATAGGGAAAATTGAAGGAGGACCAGAAATCGTAATCCAGGGCTTAATTGAATGTGTAGGGGAAGTTGGAACTTTACTCATGCCAGCATTAAGTTATGAATCAGTAACAAAAGATCAACCTATATTCAAAGTAAAAGAGACTCCTTCCTGCGTCGGTGCATTAACAGAATATTTTAGAAAAAGAGAAGGCACTTTCCGAAGCCTTCATCCTACTCACTCTATTGCAGCACTTGGAATAAATGCGGAATTCTTTATTAAAAACCATGAAAAGGACAGCACTCCAGTAGGACCAAATTCACCGCTTTCAAAACTTAGAGACACTGGTGGGAAAATTCTTTTTATAGGATGCGGATTAAGACCGAATACGTCCATGCATGGTGTTGAAGAATTGGTGAATCCTGAATACCTGTTTAATGGTGTGGTGACTTTCACTATAGGAGATCATAGTGGGAACCTGGAACAATATAATCATACTACTCATGGATTTAAGCCCAAAGGGTGGGAGCAACGCTATGATAGGGTAAGCAATATCCTAGATGATGTCGAACTTAAAGGTGGGAAAGTGCTGAATGCGGACTGCTATTTAATAGATGCCAAAGCCCTTTGGACAAATGCATTCAATAAATTAAAGGAAGATTCTCTATATTTTGTCGATAAGTTATAATCTATGAAGATCACGGGTACATTTTTAGATGAAATCAGTCATGATATTCCCTCCGCCAACTGGGGTCAAGAGGAATGGAAGCGCGAGTTTGATACAATGAAATCCATTGGGATCGATACGGTTATCATGATTCGGATTGGGTATCATCATAAAACGACATTCAATTCAAAAGTACTGTCAGCGCATCAATCAATGCGACCGGCGTATTATGATCTACTTAAACTTTTTCTTGATGAAAGTGAACGTCATGGAATAAAATTTTTTCTTGGACTTTATGACTCCGGGAAATATTGGCATCAGGGAAAATATCAAAAGGAAGTAGATATCAACATGGAACTGATGGAAGAAATCATGCAAAAATATGGCAATCATCCTGCGTTCAATGGATGGTATCTCAGCCATGAAATGACAATTCTGAACGATCATTTTTTAAAGTTGTATAGTAATTTGATCGGGCAACTTAAAAAACTGAAAAACATCCCGATTCTCATGTCCCCATATGTTAAAGGAAGGTTACAGTTTGATAATCCAATCTCTCCAAAAGAGCATGAAAAACAATGGGATGAGATCTTTGCAGCTTTGAGTGGAAAGGTAGATTTTGTGGCCTTCCAGGATGGCCAGACAGATCTGATGGAATTAAAAGAATTTTCCAGCATCAATAAATCACTTGCTGACAAACATGGGCTTACATCCTGGACTAACATCGAAACGTTTGAACGAGGTATGCCCATTAACTTCCTTCCCATTTCATGGGAAAACCTGTATTATAAAATGAATGTTGCCAGAGAGACAGGTGTTGAGAAACTAATCACCTTTGAGTTTCCACATTTTCTGAGTCCAAATTCGATGTACAACTCAGCACATACGTTGTTTAAAAGGTATGATGAATGGATGAAGAAACGAAATTAATTAAATCTCAATTCTAAAAGTAGTGCCTTTCCCTTCAGTTGATTTCACTTTTATTCTTCCATGATGTAAATGAATAATTTGCTTGGATAGGCTCAGTCCAATCCCAGACCCACCGTCACGGGTCGAAAAAAATGGAATGAATACTTTGTCAATTTTGTCCAACGACATTCCTTTTCCATTATCCGAGACTTCAATGCTAGTATTGAATTTTCCTTTTGAAGCTTTAATCTCAATAATAGGCTCCTTTTGCCCTTCTAAAGCGTAAACACTATTCGAGACCAAGTTGATAAATACCTGCTCCATAAGATGTTTGTCAGCAGTGATGAAGAGGCTTTTCTTTTGAATGGAAGTTACGAATGAAATATTTTTTCTTTCTAAATCGGACTTGAGCAAATTTTCTACATGCACGATAAGTTCATGAAGATTAACATCTTCAAATTCAGGATGGGGGATGTTAGTCAGCCTTCTATAGGCATCCACAAATTCCAAAATTCCTTCACTTCTTCCCTGGATGGTTTTTAGAGATTTTCGAATATCATCAAGGTGCTCATTGGTAATTTCTGAAGTATCCTTCGGCTTACCATTTTTCTCCTCCAACAGCATGAGAATTGTTTCGGTCAATGAAGAAAGTGGGGTAATCGAATTCATAACTTCATGAGTCAATATTCTAATGAGTTTATACCATGCTTCAATTTCCTTTTGCTCTATTTCAGAACGGATGTCATGAAATGTCATAAGCGATAAATCCTCCTCCAAAAAAACTGTTTTATTCACATGAAAGGCGAGCTGCTTGATCTCGTCGCCAATCTTAATCTCAAGTAATTTATTGCCTTGAGATTTCATCGCATTTATCTCTTTATCAATATTATTAATCAAAGGAAAATCAATATTCCAGTTACTTAATCCCGGTATTTCAAGAATATCAATAGCTTTCTTATTAATAAACACAATTTCATGGTGACTTTTCACTGCCACAATCCCTACGTTGAGCTGATCAATAATTACTTGTAACAGTTGTAATTGAGCCTCTTTCTCAATTTTCACATTTCTAAAAGCTCTTACTACTTCACTCAATACTTCTGATAAATCATCAAAGGACCGACCAAGATTGTGTTGTCCAAAGCTTGCAGAAAAGTCCTTGTGCTTTATTGAGTTAAAAAACTTTTTTAACTCCTTATTGGTCCTGTTTACAAACCGGATCAATTCAGCGGAAAGCAGAAGTATCAATGAGAATACAATGATTTGAGAAAAGAATAAATCTGACGTACCAAAAATAAATCCAAATACCATGCAAAGGCCCAGGATAATGATAATCCGAATAATGGTAAATATTCCAAACTTAAAGCTCCTCATGTCAAATACTAAATTTTTCAATCTTCCGGTAAAGAGTCGCCCTTGTAATTCCTAACTCCATTGCCACTTTTGACAAGTTACCCAAATTTTGTTCGATGGATTTTTGAATCATCCGTTTTTCCATATCCTCAAGGGTTTTAGGTTCTTCCATTGGTTCTGAAATACCTTCATCACTCTGAACAAAATACTGATGGTCATTGATGATTTTTCCCTCATTGAGAATAACTGCCTTTTCTACAGAATGCTGTAGCTCCCTGATATTGCCCGGCCAATTGTATGATCTCAATTTCTTAATAAGAACAGGATCAATTTTCATCATGGGCTTTTTATACTTTCGGCAATATATTTTCATAAAATGATCCAGCAAATCGGGTACATCTTCACTCCGATCCCTTAATGGAGGGAGGGTGATTTCAACTGTATTTATCCGGTACAATAGGTCCTGTCTAAATCCTGCTTTTCCATGTTTACTATCCTTAACTAATTCATAAATGGGAACATTTGTAGCGCAAACTAAGCGCACATCTATAGCCACAGTTTTATTTGATCCCACACGTTTTACTTCTCTTTGCTGGAGTGCGGAAAGAAGTTTCGCCTGTTGTGTAGGGGTAATATTCCCAATTTCATCCAGGAACAAAGTTCCTCCAGATGCCAACTCGAAACTACCCGGCTTATCAGCAATGGCATCTGTAAATGCACCTTTCACATGGCCAAATAATTCCGATTCAAAAAGCGATTCAGATAATGCTCCTAAATCCACCCTCAATAAAACCTCATCCTTTCTTGATGATAAACGATGTATGGCCCTTGCGATCAACTCTTTTCCAGTCCCATTTTCTCCAAGTATCAATACGTTTGCATCCGTATCAGCTACCTTCTCAATCAAATCATAAACACGAAGAATTGCCGGAGAATTTCCAATGATCTCCTTGAAGCTGCTATTAAGATCTTTTGAAAGCTCATGCTGGGTATGAAGTAACCTATCCACCTCCTTTTTTGATTTTCGCAATTGAAATGCAGAAAGAACCGAGGCTAGCAATTTTTCATTTTTCCATGGCTTCATCACAAAATCCATCGCTCCTTTTCTGATGGCTTCCACAGCAAGATCGACATCTCCATAGGCCGTGATCATAATGACAATGATCGTGGGATCTGTTGCCAAGATTTTCTCAAGCCAAAGAATCCCCTCCGTTCCCTCCATATCACCTTTCCTGTAATTCATATCCAATAATACCACATCGATCTCATGCGCATCAAGGAGGTCGGGAACACGTTCTGGATTTGATTCTGTAATCACCTCATCGATCTCCTGCTTCAGATACATTTTTGCCGTATCGAGGATAAAGGGATCATCGTCTACAATTAGAACCGTGCCACTAATTTTGATCATTCGCGATTTTTAATCTGATTTAAATTCAATTTATAAAATGTTTAATAATTAAACACATTTATGTTTCGAAATTGAACATAACATAACGAGGCAAATTACTTTTCTATTATAACGTACTGTATTGCAATAACTTATAAAGTTGGCATTGGGTTTGGCATATATAGATTATTTTAGAATTGAAAAAATACTAAATGTATCATAATTAAACACAAACAAAATGATCTCCATCCAGCACCTCTCCAAAGTATTTCAAACTGAAGAAATCGAAACTATAGCAATCAACAACATCTCTTTAAATGTTGATACCGGTGATTTTTTAGCCATCATGGGACCATCAGGATGTGGCAAATCTACGCTGCTTAATATCCTTGGAATGCTCGACGGAGCAACAACCGGTGAATATTATTTTGATGATGAGGAAATAGCCAGGGCTAATGAAAGAGAACGCGCCCGATTGAGAAAAGGGAAAATAGGGTTTGTTTTTCAAAGTTTTAACCTTATTGATGAACTGACAGTATTTGAGAATGTAGAACTTCCCTTACTCTATTTGAAAGTATCTCCAGCAGATCGGAAGGCGCAAGTGGAACATGTGCTTGAAAAGATGAATATTTCCCATCGACGTAACCATTTCCCCCAACAACTTTCCGGAGGCCAGCAACAACGAGTTGCCATTGCGAGAGCCGTTGTAAGTAATCCCGCTTTGATATTAGCTGATGAGCCAACAGGTAATCTGGACTCCGAAAATGGAGAGGAAGTGATGAAGCTTTTAAAAGAACTCAATGAGGCTGGCACTACCATCATTATGGTTACGCACTCTCCTCATGATGCCAGTTATGCCCATCGAACAATTAACCTTTTTGATGGAACGATCATCACTGAGAACGTAAAGGAAACCTTCCACATTTAATTGGATAATTGTTAAATTAACTACTAGAAATCATGATACGAAATTATTTTAAAATAGCCATTAGAAACCTGTTCAAAGACAGTTTCTATTCATTCATTAATATTTTTGGTTTATCCATTGGTATAACTACCTGCCTGCTAATCCTTCTTTATGTTAACAATGAACTGAGTTATGATAAGTTTCATAAGGATTACGAAAGGATATACAGAGTCACTACAAAAGCTAAAATGAGTGAGACCGAAATCATTCGAGCAGGAGTCTCATCAGCCCCAATGGCAGATCGATTTAGAAATGATATCGAAGAAATTGAGTCTATTACCAGGCTTTATCAGTTACATCGAACAGTCAGGTATCAGGAAAATGTTTATAGGGAGGACAATATGCTGTATGCTGACTCAACTCTATTCGATGTTTTTGATTTTGAAATACTGCAGGGAGATCCTAATTCCATGCTGCTTGAACCATATTCAATGGTGTTAACAGAGGAAACAGCCATAAAATATTTTGGGGAAACCAAGGTAAAAGGAGGAGCAGCTCTTGGGGAAAGATTAGAAATTAATGATGATCTATACCAGGTAACAGGAATATTGGAAAATGTTCCGTTAAACTCTCATTTCAATTTTGATATGTTGGTTTCTATGTCAACGAATGAAGATGCTTTGAATCCGATATGGCTGAACATGAACTATTTTACCTATTTGAAACTGAGAGAGGGAGTAAAACCGGATGATTTAAAAGATAAGCTTGTTGACATAATTGTGGCAAATGTGGTTCCACAAGTAGTTGCCTATATGAATATGCCTGTAGAACCATTGAATGATAAAGCTAGGGTCAGTGATTTTTTTCAATTTAATTTACAACCTATAACATCTATTCACCTTCATTCTGATTTGAGAGGTGAGCTGGGTGCCAATTCTGATATCTCCTACATATATATATTTTCTTCCATAGCCTTATTCATTATCATTATAGCTTGCATCAACTTCATGAACCTAGCTACTGCCCGCGCTGCTAAAAGAGCAACAGAAGTTGGGATAAGGAAAACTTTAGGTTCATTGAAATATCAGCTCGTAAGGCAATTTCTTATTGAGTCAATTTTATTTAGTGTCATTGCAATGATTATTGCTTTGGGACTGACTGAAGCATTGAAATATCCATTTAGCACCATCACCGGAGTTGTACTGACTTTAAATGTTTTTGAACAGCCCTGGATGATTGTCGTGATTTTTGGATTGACCTTGATTGTTGGAGCAGTAGCAGGCAGTTATCCTGCTTTTTATCTTACCAGGTTTAAACCTGTTGAAGTACTTAAAGGCTCGCGTAATCCAGGTAAAAACAGCTCATTATTCAGAAGCTTTTTGGTGGTACTTCAATTTGCGATTTCTATTGCCATGATTGTTTGCACTACTTTAGTGCTTAAGCAAATGCGCTTTATAAGTAATAAAAATCTTGGTTTTGATAAGGAAAATATCATAGTTGTTGAGAACGGAAGACAACTTGGTCAAAAATCCCGGGCATTTAAAAATGAAATGTTAAACAATGCTGAAGTTGTCAACCTTGCTTATTCACAAACAATACCTTCGAAGCTTCATAATTCCACAGTTTGTACTCCTGAAGGAGAAGATGGAATCGACATGCAAATCTTTACAAATTATATAGATTATGATTTTATCGATACGTATAAAATGGAAATACTAGGAGGAAGAAATTTTTCCCCTGATTTTCCTTCTGACTCCACTGCGGTACTTATCAATGAAAGTGCGGCTAATAAATTTGGATGGCTTGGTGAAACTGAGGAGGACAATCCAATAGGGAAATATATTGAAATGATAAATTCGGATATTGGAACCCGCTCCAACTTTTATGTTGTTGGTGTTGTAAAGGACTTTAATTTTGATTCATTTAAAAGCCCGATTTCTGCCAACCTTATGTTTTTAAGCACGGCAGAGAATTATATTTCCATTCGGGTAAAGCCTGGAAAATTAAATGAGATAGTTTCAGGCTTTGAGTCTGAATGGAAAAGTTTAGCCCCTGACGTGCCATTTCAATATTCTTTTCTAAAACAGAATTTTGAAGACCTTTACCAATCAGAAAAAAAGATGAGTCAGATATTCTCCTTGTTCACTTCCATTGCCATTTTTATTGCCTGCCTTGGATTACTGGGACTGGCTGCTTATACAGCGGAGCAAAGAACAAAGGAAATAGGAATCAGAAAGGCAATGGGTGCCAGCGTACCGAGTGTAGTTAAAATGCTGAATGTAGAATTCATAAAGCTTGTAGGAATAGCAATTTTAATAGCCTCACCGGTTGCATGGTACTTAATGAATAATTGGTTAGGTAATTTTGTTTACAGGGCAGATATAGGTGTTTTACCCTTTGTCATTGCAGGATTTATAGCCGTAGTTATAGCACTGGCAACAGTAGGATTTCAATCCTTTAAAGCAGCTATGGCCAATCCTGTTAATTCACTGAGAAACGAATAGATTTTTAATAATAAGGCGATATACGTCCGGGTTCCTGAATTTGGGGCCCGGACTTTGTTTTATTATCCTATCTGTCAATTTTATATTTGGTAAAAAAGTCCTAACAATATCTTCTGCTCATTTCAAAAAATCGTATTTTGCTCATGAATTTTTTAGTTCTCAAAAACTTTTTTAGCTATGAAAAACATTCCTGTAATCAGCATCACAAAAAAGACACTTGCCGAAGCATATGAGGCAGCACTTGTTTCACTTTACGAGCAAGGTACCCGATTTAAAACGCAATATGATAAACCTGGTGATCCACTCAGTATCGACGCCACAATGAATATCACCATCCTAGAACCAGAAACCGACCCAATGATCCACCAGGCGTTTCCAGGTGGAATCGATGAGTTGAAAGAGTATGTCCTTGAGCTAAAAGGATACAAAGATCATTGGGTAAAAAACATGAACGATCCGGAAGACACCAGGTGGGAATATACCTACCACGGTCGTCTGGCCAAATATGGATCCTGGCAGGAAAAAGGTGAAAATGGCGAAAATCAAATTATTGGATTTAGCGTTGACCAGGTTGAGGGGGTGATTAAGAAGCTTGTAGCACAACCGTTTACCCGCCAGGCACAGATGATCACCTGGATGCCAAATGTTGACCTTGAAGTTTATGATCCTCCATGTCTTCAATCCTTATGGTATCGGATTCTGGAAGATAAAGATGGCTCCTTATGGCTCAATTGCAATATTCGTTTTCGCAGCAATGATGCATGGGGAGCTAACTTCATGAACATGTTTGGTTTTGTGCAGTTCAATCGTGAGGTAATTGCTGACGAAGTAGGAAAACGTTTAGGTAAAGAAATAAATATGGGTCGACTTAACTGGCAAGCCGATTCCTACCATATTTATGGCCGCGATATCGAAAAAGCCAAAACCATGTTATTTGATCGCATCGAATCCATGACCCTGGAAGAGCGCACCATGGAGTTTAATAATCCATTTATACGGGAAATGTATGATGAGGCAGAGCCGAGAATAATAAAGAAGATTGAAGAACACGATAAGTCGCATTGATCGGGAAATATAATGATTAGAACCACTTATCTCATTACCACATTGCTATTTGGAACCTACTGGCAGACTCCAGGTTTTGGTCAAGGGCTTACAGGAAAGTGGCTATGGGAAAATGATCAGATGCAGACTGATGTATATTTTTCTGATGATATGTATTTTATGGAAGCCTTCATAAAGAATACTACATCCCAGGTAAGTGAAGGTTTTAGCTATTATATGATCGTTGGAGATACGTTGATTTTCAATAAAGTTCCCGCTTCAGTAGACAGAGAACCCTTAGCATATCATTTAATTGAGTCAATCTCAGATTACATAATGGTTTTGATTGATCTTAAAAACGGCGATAAGGACTATTACACAAGGGTAAATCATGACTATATACCTTTAACTAAATACAGAAATAATGAATTCTATTTTGCAGGAGGAGGTATTTTTTGCGTCTCAGATCAGGTGAATGAAACATACCATCAGTGCTTAAATTTTGGCGAGATTTCCGTGAATTCAAGCATTGAAGAAATCGATCAAATTTTGGGTAAACCAAGCGATATTATGAGCCAGGGGAGTAGCCTCTTTCGAGTTTACCTTTTGCAGGAATTGGAAGATGGGTCACAACCTTATTTTGCATTAGAGCTGCAAAATGGTCAATTACAGTCGATCCAGATAACTGGTTATGAATCAAGGGAGCATTTATCATTTTCTTCAATCAGTCTTGGAGATTATCATACTTTTGTCGAACAAAAGCTGGGTAAACCGTCTGAAATTGGAGCTGTGGATGATGAAACGGTCTATTGGGATTATAAACCTTTTTCCTTCTCATTTGAAATCAGAAATGATTTTGTTTACTCAATCAAGCTGATTAAGCGATAGATTTACCTGCTGACGGTTCACACCGTGAATATCTGCTGGTTTAAAATGCCTCAAAAACCACCAATTTCTCATAAAAAAAATGATACATTTACTGCTTCATTTGGTGTTTTTTTTGACAAATTCATGGAATTAAAAACGAAGCAACGAATTGCTATAAGTGCATTTTTCTTTCTTTCCGGTCTTTGTTTTTCTTCCTGGGCTTCCCGAATTCCAACGATTAAAACATCTCTGGATATCAACGATGCAGAATTGGGTTCGTTACTTTTTGTCATGCCGATCAGTCAACTTATTGGATTACCAGTTTCGGGCTGGTTGGGATCAAAATTTAATACTCGATGGCCTTTGGCCATTGGCATGGGGATTCATGCTATTTCTCTTTACGTCATTGGCCTTTCACAAAGTATTGTTATGATGGTCGGCAGCATGTTTGTTTTTGCCTTTTTTATGCGAATTCTAAATATCGCCATGAATGCTCAGGCACTTACTTTGCAGAAAACATATGATAAACGAATTAATGGCTCATTTCATGGCTTATGGAGCTTTGGTGGCATTGCTGGGGTAGGACTTTCCACACTTATCATTTCATTTGATGTTAATATCCAGATGCACTTGTTTATCGTTGCGACAGCGACCCTAATTACTACAGGTGTAGCATTCAATTTTTTGATTGTGGATGATTTATCCCCTTCTGGAAATAAACTGACCCTCAGTAAACCTGATAAACAAATTCTTCTTCTTGGCATTCTTGTACTTTTTGCAGCCATATGTGAAGGAGGGATGTTTGATTGGAGTGGGGTCTATTTTAAGGAGGTCATCAAGGTCGATGTATTCACTGCTGGTTATTTAATCTTTATGACCTGCATGGCATTGTCAAGGTTTATCTCCGATTATATTATTAATATAATAGGCATGAAATCCATGTACCTGTTCAGTGCATTGCTTATGGCATTTGGCATGAGTATGGCTGTAATTTTTCCCACATTTTGGCCGGCTATGATTGGTTTCTCCCTGGTAGGTATTGGTACATCCTCTATTTTTCCTATGACTTTTTACCTTGCAGGCACCTCAAAAAAATACTCCCCAAGTATGGCGCTTTCTATCGTTGTGACCTATGCTATGATCGGGGTACTCTTCGGACCGGTGCTGATCGGATATATTGCCCATGCTGTTCATTTGAGGGCTTCCTTCATCTTTTTAACGCTGGCAGGGTTGACAATAATTCCTGTGTCAAGGATTTATTTCAGAAAATACGGAAATGAAAGGTAATCCTTAAGATTTGAGTTAATTAACTGTTCTTCATCATATATTGAACAATTCCATTTATTTTTAACATGCAATGAGATCATTTTAATAAAGCTATTTGATGAAAATTATTCTCCTCAAACAATATGGTATAAATGCACAAGAAATAAGAAAACTGGCAGGTTATGAAAATGTAAATTATTTAGTAAAAACCAGTGAGGCCCGATACATTTTCAAAACCTACAAATTTGATGAACAATTATTTGATTTAGTAATTGCTGAATCAGAAGTATTGGTTCACTTATCTCAAGCAAATAGTAATATTTATCCAAGACCAATAAAGACGCATGATGGAGTATATGTTGAAGTTGCTAATATTGATGGGGAAAAGACGATTATTCGTTTACTTACTTTTATTGACGGAGGCTTTTTAGCGGAATCAACACATACGCCTGAGCTATTTATCTCCTTTGGTGAATTCCTGGCCAACATGGATTTGAAGTTATTGAATCATAAAAACTATGCAATTCAATCGCGAGAATTTGAATGGGATCTGCAGAATGTTCATTTAAATAAACCATTTGTTAAAGATATAGCAGAGCCAGAAAATCAGAAGATTGTTGCGTATTATTTACTACAATTTGAAGAAATCGTTCGCCCAAAATTGCCGAATCTGCGCAAATCGGTTATTCATAATGATGCTAATGATTGGAATGTTTTGGTTGCAGAAGGTAAGGTTACTGGAATTATTGACTTCGGAGATATCGTGTACACATCTCTTATCAATGAATTGGCCGTAGGGATTACATACGCCATTATGGGCAAAAAAGATCCTGTTTTCTGGGCGACCTATATTCTTAAAGCATATCACAAGTTGCTACCTCTGACATCTGAAGAACTTGATCTTTTATACTACCTCATTGCTGCTCAGTTGTGCATCAGTGTGTGCAATTCGGCCCATAATAAGAAACTCAATCCTGAAAACGAATATATATCAATTAGTGAAAAACCAGCCTGGGCACTGCTCGATAAATGGTTGGAAATAAATCCCATTAAAGCTAGTAACGAATTTCGCACGGCATGCCGTTTACCGGAACATGTTGTTGAAAATGTAGATACTAAAATTAATAAACGTCAGCAGTACATCGACCCAATAGTTTCGCTAAGCTATAAAAATCCCATCAACATGTATCGTGCAGCATTTCAGTATATGTATGATGGATATGGAAATACCTTTTTGGATGCCTATAACAACATTCCACACGTTGGGCATTCACATCCAAGAGTAGTTGAGGCTGGTCAGAGGCAAATGGCAATCCTTAATACCAATACACGGTATGTTTATGATGTATTGAATAAATATGCAGAACGGATATTGAGTAAGTTCCCATCTAATCTTAACAAGGTTTACTTCGTGAATTCAGGAAGTGCCGCAAGTGATCTGGCCATTCGCCTGGCCAGGCATCATACACAATGTCAAAATATCATGGTGATGGAGCACGGTTATCATGGCCACACTATAACAGCGATTGACATCAGTGATTACAAATTCAACAACAAACGGGGGCCAGGCCAAAAACCTTATATTCTAAAAACTCCAATACCAGATATGTATTGGGGAAAGTATACAAATGAAAATGCCGGGGCAAACTACGCTAGAGATGCGGCCGACCAAATGGCAGAATTCGGTGAGCAAATAGCTGCTTTTATCTCGGAACCAGTGGTAGGCTGTGGTGGACAAGTTCCACTCGCTCCCAATTACCTAAAAATCCTTTATCCAGCCATACGAGCACAGGGTGGTGTGTGCATCAGTGACGAAGTACAGACGGGATTTGGGAGATTAGGTACACACTTCTGGGGATATGAAGTCCAGGATGTTGTTCCGGATATCGTGATTCTTGGTAAACCTATGGGAAATGGACATCCAATAGGAGCTGTTGTTACTACCCAAGCAATTGCGGATTCATTTGGACAGGGGGTGGAGTTTTTCAGCTCTTTTGGTGGCAACCCAGTTTCCTGTGCCATTGGATTAGCAGTGTTGAATGTGCTTGAAGACGAAGGTCTCCAGCAAAATGCTCTAGATGTGGGGTATCACTATAAAAATCTGATGCATGAACTTAGCAAAGATTTCTCTTGCATTGGAGATATAAGAGGTTCAGGTTTATTTTTAGGATTTGAAATAATAGATGAAGAAGGAAAACAAAATACTGCGCTTGCTTCACTCATCAAAAATGAGCTAAGGAATCGTCATATTCTCATGAGCACGGATGGCCCATATGATAATGTGCTAAAGAGTAAACCGCCGCTTTGTTTTACTAAGAAAAATGCTGAAACTGTTGTTGAGAATATTCAAGAGATTCTGAAAGACAAATAAATGGCATTAAAAATTCTAAAACCTGAAATTATAATTCAGCTTAAGCCGTGTAAAGCTTTCCTGAACTGTAAATCGATCTTCAATTGGGTGTCTCATTGAATTAGAATTCCAGACGAATAGGATTTCATTCCCCGGTTTCAAAATCCATCTAAATCGTGATTGCCAACCAATCTCTTCACTTATATTATCATATTGTATAAAGTTGGTAAGTGAAATATCTGGGCCGAAAAATATATTTGCATTAAGCCTATACACTTGGGTTTCAAAATCTCCATCAGGTAAATAGACCTTATTCAATTCATATTCCAGGCCAACAAAGATCGGTGTGTTAATCTTGTAGCCAAAAGCAAATTCAAAATCATGTCTGTAACCATCAAAAAATGACCCCCAGGTATATCCGGGTTTGAACCAAACCCTGCGGCGCTGAGCACTCTGAAACTCTAAAGAATGCCTCCAGAAATCATATGCCCCTGCTGATATTGTGATCGAATCAGATGGGAAAATCTCAAAGTCTTCATCTAAATATTCATATTGTGAAACAGAAGAAACCTCGAATTCATCACCGGAGATTAACTCAATCGCAAAGGGTGTCACTGGAATTTCTCTAGTTAAAAGTTTATTATCGAAATCAGTAATAAAATCTGCCCCTGCTTTAAAATTTATTTGCAATATTCCATATTTACCTGGGCGAGGGCCTATTGCTGCCTCAACATAATTTTCTCTGATCCCCACTCTCGGAACAAACCCAATTCCTGCCCGATAGTTTTCTCCAACTTCCTGATGACCCAGCCTGAAATTTAAAAAATCATTTGGATAGTTGACTTCGGCACCCCATGAAACATCCTTTCCTTCCAACCCTTCCGTAAAGGATTTCATCCCAAACCCTGTAAAAGCTAAAACTTTATTCCCTTTAAATTTGGCTGTCGCAATTCGCGCATCAAGG
>Ga0316190_10000215_pt1 | contig 38241 bp, 28 predicted proteins | sample Eddworburrow2_MG_FD_204929 | JGI IMG/M metagenome (GOLD analysis project Ga0316190, IMG submission 204929) | Coastal sediment microbial communities from Maine, United States - Eddy worm burrow 2 | ecosystem: Environmental > Aquatic > Marine > Coastal > Sediment | place: USA: Maine | collected...
GCTCTTTGCCAATAGCGGTAACACGCCCTGTTACCGGGCTATGTAGTGCTACAGAGATAAAACCACCTGCCTCTGCAATCATCTGGCCACGCTTTACTGCATCACCGGTCTGCACAATCGGATTAGCAGGTGCACCGATATGCTGGCCAAGCGGTATCACAAAACGTTTGCCAAATGGCAACCGCTGAACAGCGAGCTTCTCAGTCTGCTCTTTATGATGACTGGGATGCACGCCGTGATCAAAGCTGCCTATATTGCGGCTAAAGCTATCTTTTATTTGCTGCAGTAGATTCATATCGAGATAGAGTCTTGTTGCAAGGCTCAAGGCACAAGATGATCAAACATCCTGCACCTCAGCCGCCTTGCATCTCAGGCCGTTTAGCCCATCAATTTCGCCATATGCTCACCCATATCAGCGGGTGAACGAGAGACAGTCACGCCTGCAGCTTCAAGGGCAGCAATCTTATCGGTAGCAGTACCTTTACCACCAGAGATGATGGCGCCGGCATGGCCCATACGACGCCCTGGAGGCGCAGTCAGACCCGCAATATAGGAGACAACAGGCTTGGTAACATTGGCCTTGATAAACTCAGCGGCCTCTTCCTCTTTGCTGCCACCGATCTCGCCGACCATGATGATACCTTCGGTCTGTGGATCTTCCTGGAACAGGGTGAGGCAGTCGATGAAGTTCATGCCGTGGATTGGATCACCGCCAATACCCACACAGGTGGATTGACCCAAACCGGTCAGAGAGGTCTGACGCACAGCCTCATAGGTCAGGGTACCGGAGCGAGAAACAACACCAATCTTACCTGGCTGATGGATAGCGCCTGGCATGATGCCGATCTTACATTCACCTGGGGTGATAACACCTGGGCAGTTAGGGCCAATCAGGTAAGGTTTGTTGTGACCACGCAGTGCGGCCTTTACCTTCAGCATATCGACAACCGGAATACCCTCGGTGATGCAGACGATAACCTTAACACCGGCATCAGCTGCTTCCAGAATGGCATCTGCAGCAAACGCAGGTGGTACGTAGATCATGCTGGCATCAGCGCCAGTCGCATCAACGGCATCAGCTACCGTGTTAAACACAGGGCGATCCAGGTGGGACTGACCACCTTTACCTGGGGTTACACCACCGATGATATTGGTGCCGTATGCAATAGCCTGTTCGGCGTGGAAGGTACCCTGCTTTCCAGTGTAACCCTGGACGACAACCTTGGTGTCTTTATTGATCAAAATACTCATTTTAAGATTCCTGTATCAGCATTCAGCTAAAGTTGTGGCAGATGACTAAAAACTCTTAACGATCATCCAACCATTATCTTCTTTCACCATCCGTATACTGGCCTTCCGCTTCTGGCGTTTGGCTGGGGGATAGGTTATATCCATCTCCACCTTACAACGGTACTCCTGCTTGCCTTCCACTTCGCTCAACTTGCAGTTGAGCTTATCAAGGGCATGGATCGTCGTTGCAACCTCTGCACCCGCTTCATTTCCTAACATGGTTTGTGCCAGCTCATTGGCCCTGTCCATCTCAGATTGAAGCACCTTTTTCAGTTCAGCTTCTGTTGGCTCTCCTGAACATCCTGTCAGAGCCATTCCCAGTAATACAATGGTGATGCCGGTGAATAGAGCCTTTGCTCTGACCTCCATAACCGACATCGATAATACGCAACTATTTGTTAGGCGACAGAGGCGACGACTTTCTCAGCCGCGTCGGTCAAGCCTTCAGCAGAGATCAGATTCAGACCACTCTGATCCAGCAGCTCCCGGCCTTGTGGTGCATTGGTGCCTTCCAGCCTGACAACAACGGGGATTGAAATCCCAACCTCTTTAACCGCAGCGATGATGCCTTCTGCAATCAGATCACAACGAACGATGCCACCAAAGATGTTGACCAGAATGGCTTCAACCTTTGAATCACTCAGGATCAGTTTGAAAGCAGCCGCTACGCGTTCAGCAGTGGTGCCACCGCCAACATCCAGAAAGTTAGCTGGATCGCCACCGTGCAGCTTGATCAGATCCATGGTCGCCATAGCCAGACCCGCGCCATTCACCATGCAGCCGATGTTGCCATCGAGGGTAATGTAGTTGAGGTCATGCTTCTGTGCTTCACACTCTTGTGCATCTTCCTGGGTCTCGTCACGCATTTCCAACAAATCAGGACGGCGATAGAGAGCGTTATCATCAATGTTGATCTTGCCATCCAGTGCCAGCAGGTCGCCGTCACCGGTTACGATCAATGGGTTGATCTCAACCAAGCTCATATCTTTTTCATCGAACAACCGATAGAGACCCAGCATAATTTTGGTCAGCGCACCAACCTGCTTACCCTCCAAGCCCATCTTAAATGCAGCCTGTCGACACTGGTAAGGCTGAAGACCAGCAGCAGGATCGGCACAAACGGTTACGATCTTTTCAGGGGTTGCCTCAGCAACCTCTTCAATATCCATACCGCCAGAGGCAGAGGCCATGAAGACTACACGCTCTGTTGCACGGTCAACCACGGCACTCAGATAGAGCTCGCGATCGATATCCAGTGTCTGCTCAATCAGTACCTGGCTGATGGGTAGTTTATTGCCATGCGTTTGAAAGGTAGCCAGGCTACTTCCCAACATGTTATCTGTTTCTGCCTTCAACTCCTCAATGCTTTTAACCAGCTTCACACCACCAGCTTTACCACGGCCACCAGCATGGATCTGTGCCTTAACCACCCAGGCGTCACCACCAATGGCAGCAGCAGCAGATTCAACATCGTTTACTGAGTCAATCATCTGTCCAACAGGCACGGGAACCCCGTACTCTGTGAACAGACTCTTAGCTTGATATTCATGTAAGTTCATAGGCTTTCACTCAAGTTGTCGGTAAATTTATTTAAGCTATCCGCAATGAGAAACAATACAACCTCTCTGCAATAACTCTCCCGTATCTTAATAACCTGCCAGCTTTAACAACTGCTCGCGCACGCGGGCAGATGCTTCCACCTGCGCACCGCTCTGCTGCGCGCTGCTTTGTTGCTGGTGTTCACTCTTCAAGGCCACCAATACGGCCTCATGCTCTTTTGTTATCTTCTCTTCAGCAGCCTGGGTAATAGCTGCGGCAAATGGCGTCTTAACACCGGCCAGCTCCTGCAAGGTAGACCAGGTTTGAGCGCGCTCAGCAATCTCGGCAGCCAATTCAGCATCGACTCGGATCCGTTGCTCTTCGCCACCATCTTCCGATACCAAAATAAATGGCGTCTTACCCTGACGTACTTCACTCTCCAACCCCAACCAAGTATCCAGCGCTGTTGGCGCAGGATCTTCATTGGTGATTGGTGCAAAGCGGCCAGCAAAGCGGCGTTCACTCAATGCCCACTGCGCAGGGGTAAATGGCGTGCCATTTTCGTTCGCAAGCCAAGGCATCTCCAACTCCGGGTTGCCTTCCAGCGTAATACGCGAGCCGAATACACCCTCGGCTGTTGGATCATAGCGGAACAGTGGAAAAGCACGGCTATTCAGCGCAAGCTCAGCCTGCTGCATTGTCTGGTTTACAGAGAAACCATGTCGCGCTGGGCTAGGCACATGTGCATGAATCAGTGCAGGCCCTTTATATTTAAGAGCTTCCCGCACGCTTTGGCGGAAGTGCCCTGATGCGGCTACAGAGGTTTGAGCCACATAAGCACCGCGTTGCGCCATTGCCATCAACCCGAGATCAGCTTTTGGATCACGTGCTGATGCCAAAGCGGCATCCGCCAGTTCACCACCATCCAGACCAAGGCCCAGATCAGCGAGCACCAAAATTTTAACCGGTAATTTAGACTTCAACAGCCAGGCAATCTGCGAGAACCCACGACCAGCCAAGGCTTCATCATTACCAACCAGCAACAGCGGTGGGCAGAGCGCGCGTTCCTGGTCACTCAAATCCTGCCAGCTCAAACTGTCCAATTCAGCACGTAGCTGCTGAATACCTGTTGGTTGATCCAGCTCCAGTTTTGCACTGCGAAGCAGGCGCTGTGCATCTGTTGATTCACGCAACTGACCTTGCAGCAAGCCAGCAGCCATCTGCCCCGTATCACCTGTAGTATCCACAGCTACAGGCACCTGAAATGGATTGTTTGGGAAGGTTCCTGCCCAAGATGCAACAGACCCTGGCGCAATGGCCAGACCAAAACGTGAACGCCCTAGCCCAGTCTCACCTTCAGTTAAGCGCCAGTGCAGCTCACCTAACGCTTTGGCAAGATCAACCAGCCGACGTAGATGAACAGCATTGACATTGCCTTCCTCTACAGAGGTCTCAATACTACTTGTCAGATCACCGACATCAACTATGCCGTCTTTGAGTTGATCCAGACCCGCAGTCAGTGCATCAAGATTACTCACTGGCAGGGCTGAAGCCATCTCCTCACGGATCTGTGCTTTGAGTCGCTCCAGGGTTTCTGCAACATCCTTAGTGAAGTTGTGCAGTAGCGGTTGTTGCTGATATTCGGTTGCAGCCAATGCCATGCGAACAGCAATCTTCTCACCCGAGCCTGACTCAGCACCATCACCACCGGCCACAGCCATGGCACAGAAGCGTGACAGCATTACGGCAGCCATCGGCCCAATCTCTGGATTATCGCTGACCTTTTCAATAATCTCTGAAGGCGTATCAGGGGTTGCGCCCCAGATATCCCATATTTCACGCGCCTGCTGAAGACGGGCCTCATCCTGCTTTTCGGCCTTCATGGCACCTGGTTCACACACCGAGACACAGATGCCACAGTTCTTACAGGCGTTAGGATTTATCGCCAGCGCGAGCAGCGCACCACTGTCTTTTTTCTCAGTTTCAAGATCCGCAAAGAAAGGAGCAGTAACAGCTACAGGAAGGGAACCAATCCTGATATGAACTGCATTGAAGGCATCATCCATCGCCTGCTTACGATCTTCAGGCAGCGGCATCTTTTCTGATAGCCAGCTATAGGCCTCTTCCAGTAGCGCACCCGCAGAGCCACTTTTGGCTTTGCCAGTACGAACCTGGCTACAGATACGCCCAGCCAGCTTAGAGCCATTTGGACGTAGCGTATCGCCACCGGCAATCTTGATGCCGGCATCGATCAGCGCACCAGGGGCAACAGCAACTGCACCAATGGCACTATCAGGACAGCTGCTCCAGCACTTTCCGCAGCCTGAACAATCCGTAGGATCAAATGCTGGGAGCATGCGGCGAGTATCACTCAGATCCCGGAAGGTAGAGGTCAACGGCGGTATGGTGCCTGCTGTAGTGTACGGATCTGCAGTCTGTGTGGCCGCCTCACCGTCACGATACAGAATGCCCACCTGATCCCAAAATCTGGGCAGGCTATCATGGCATTCATTTTTAGACTTCAACTGGCGCACAGCAATGGGCGTTGCATCAGCTTTAGATGCTTTCTGGGCAGGCTCACTCAGTGTTGAACAGTCGATTTTTCGGACTGCCGCCATGCCATTTTGGAATGAAGCAAGCAGCGGACCACTCACTTCACTAGCAAAATTATCCAGCGCCTCTTCACGCGCAGGAATGAGACGACGTGCTTTTACATCAACCGCCTCTGCATCCAATAACGCCTTAAAAAGCGCACCCAGCAGATATTCACGAGTCAGGTCAGCCGCTGGAACACCCGGTATCTTGGCATCTTTGCCACGCGGCATCACAGCATAAAGGGTCAAATTCTTCTGTTTAACTGCAGCACGTGTCTCAGCTGAAAGGCCTTGCCACACAGCTTTATCAGTGCCTGCTGACAACACCATCAAAGCACCACCGTCACGCACATTGGCATGAGGCTTCAATAACGGATTAGGACGCTTGGCAGCCATGACAGAAAAATCGACAGTGGCATCATCTCCAGCATCCAGCAATCCTGAAGCAGCATGTGTCACAACATCAGAACAACATGCACCCCAGCGTTCCCAGCTCTGACCGGTACGGCTACGGAGTTGGCCACCGATCAGCAGATGCAGATAGTTTCCAGCCTCATCAATCAGCCCTTCACCACCCTGGCCAGTCATGCGATGAACCGCAATGGTCAAGGCATTATCAGGACGCAGGTCTGGCGCTGATGATTTCGCACGCAGGCCCTGTTTAGCTATTTCAGGGTAGGCACGCTTCAGATTATCAAGCAGAACCTGACGCTTTGGATAACCGGTTGAAGTCTGAGCCAGATCAACACCCAGGTAATGGCGAGAGCCATTCAGTTGATCAACCTCTTTGCATAGAGCAATCAGATCTGCACCCCTTACAGGCTGACCGCCCACACCATAAATAGCGGTGCGAAGGCGAGGTCTCGCTTTTTCATCCATTACAGGGATGCCGGGGTGAGTTTGATTACCGTAGCAGCTATTTTCCTGAGCCTGATCAAAGGCAGCACGTATCTCGCGTGTAAGCGGAGCATCCCCTGCCAAAGGCGTTTCAACACGCTCCAATACCACAACATTTGCTCGTCCACGCAACAGACGAACGATTTCAGCTGAAGGGAATGGGCGTACAGCATGTATCCCCACTACACCAACTCGCTGCTCTGTTTCGGCCAGAATATTGGCTGCAACAGCCTTTGCTGTTTCGATAGCTGAACCCTGAGCTACCAGTACCAGCTTGGCATCATCAGTAGAGTAGTGAGGCCACTCGGCTGCATCTGTGCCTAACTCATAACTTGATACGGTGGAATAATTTCTACCTGTCTGTTCTGCAAAATCAGCAATCGCTTCTTGCAGAATGGTACCAACATGCTGCTCAAAAAAAGCGGTTTGTCCAATGGCGCCCAGGGAGTAAACCTCAGAACCTTGCAGCGCACCATGCATGACTGGGTTGTCCAGATCATGCCAGTTTGGCACTTGGCGGCGAGTCTCACCAAAGAGCATTTTTTGTGCGCCAGTGGGTGCCGAAATGGTTGCATCAGCAGCGCCAATAAAGCGCTCTGCCAGCTCCTGTGATGCCAGCCTGACATTTTGCAACGAACGGGCGGTTTGCTCTCCATCCATTGCTACAACGCCAGGTACCAACGCACGCTCAGCAACGCGTCGGGCAATCAGTGTGAAATCCACCGCTTCCTGAACAGAAGATGCAATCAGCGTAAAGACACCCGTATCTGCGCACAGATGAAACGCCTCATGACCAGTACCCAGAGCCGGACCTTGGCCTGAGACAGCGCTGTTCTCAAGATGAACAACCAGCGGAAGATGGCGGGCAGCAGCGGTACGAAGCAGATCCTGAACAGCAGAGATATCCTGCCCGGAAACAAAGGCTGTTGCCCGTCCTCCAGACATGGAAAGCCCCATAGCGGCAGCCAGCGTTCCACGTGGGCCATCAGTCTCACAAGAGGCAATCAGTCCACCAAAAGCATCGGTGTCACGCTGCTCCTGTTCAGATCGCCATGCTTGATTGGCGCCATCACCAGGAAAGGCACTACCCAGTGCAGCAGCTCCTGAAATGCCTGCTTCGGTTACAGCAACAGCTGTATTCCCATCCAGGACGGTCTCAATTCCATCTTCCTTTACTGCTTTTTTGGAAGAAACAAATAAACGCCGATACAGGCGAATGGCCATGGTGTCGTTACTAGGCATGTCGTTTCTGGCTCTTGTCTTGGCTATTTTCTTCGAACTGGTTACCTTCCAACCACTTTATTGCGCCGGTTGGGCAACGGAAAGTGGCTTTTGGCTTTGCGTCACCGAGATCAAAATGCACAATCGGCAGATTGTTCTCCATAACAACTACACCTGGCTCGGCATCTGAGGCACAACGACCACAGGCATCACAAGCAACGGTGCATAAAGCTACGGCATCATCACCAGCTAAGGGATTATTGCATTGAACGTAGAGTTTTTCGTTAAGCGGCAGAATTTCAAATAGATCACGTGGGCAGGCATCAACACAATCACCACATGCAGTGCAGAGGTCTACCTCAACCTTTGGCAAAACATTGTCATTCATGGTGATAGCGCCAAAGGTGCAGGATATCTCACAATCAGCAAGACCCAGGCAACCCCAGGAGCAGCCTTTGCCGCCACCAGATACCATGTGTGCAGCCCGGCAACCATCAAAGCCTTTATATTCGGCAATTTGATGCGCTTCTGCTATACCACCGGCACAGCGTAACCGCGCAACCCGCTTATTCTGCTCACCGGCATCTACACCGAGATATTCCGCAATGCTTTCAAGTGCATCGGGGCTTGCCACGGTACACAAGCTGGGCTCAACCTCGCCTGAGACTAATTTCTCAGAGAAGGCACGGCAACCAGGCTCGCCACAAGCACCGCAATTGGTGCCAGGGAGCAAGTCTTCAGTATCATCAATGCGTGGATCCTCCTCTACCTTCAGGTAGCGGTAAGCCACTGCAAGGACAACACCAAAAAACAGTCCCAGGCCGAGCATGATGCCCGGTGCAGAAAATAATGTTCCGAGATCAAATGACATTCGATATTCGCTTCGTTGTCAGAGAATCAGGGAGAAGAGGCAGGAAGAGTCATACCTGAGTATGGTTCATCCCACATCCTGCTCCCAAACAGCATTCCCTAGTTGTACGCTTCTGCTCGCTTAATCAGGTCATCCAAATCTGGCTCACTTGAGTTCAGTGGTTTACCAGGGTGGATGCAATTTGCGGGACAGAATTCTGCCGACTCAACCAGTTGAGCAAAGGTGCCTGCATTTGCGTCTGCAATGTAGGCCTGCTTGTTGTCGTCATAGACGAACATCAGCGGGTTAAGGTTAATGCAATCATTGCAAGTGGTGCAGAGAATCGTCTCAATCCATGGATCATCAAAGCTCACCTCTTCCTCTTCAGGCTCAGGTGCAGCTTCAGGCTCAGCAGCAGCTTCTGGCTCTGCCTCTGTCACCGGGGCTGCAGCAGGCGTAGCGGCCGAGGCAGCAGGTGCTCCAGTGGCAGCCGGTACAGCGGCAGTGAGATCCAGACCAACCAACGCATCAGCCAGCCGGCCCAATGCTTCGCCCGCTGTTTCAGTGCGTACGCGCTCCAGCTCTTCAGCCTGCTCTTCGCGCATAGCATCAAGCTCAGCAGCTGCAGCAGATTGAGCCTCTTCACTGGCCTTCTGTGCGGCCAACTCTACATAGCGGCTACGAACACCAGCCAGCTCCTGAAGGGTGCGCCAGTAATTGCGGCGGTCACGGCAGGCGATTATCAATGCACGAGAGATCACGAGACGCTGCATGACATCCTTACCATCAACACCCCAGATAAAGGGCACCTTGCTATTAGCCTCTTCTTCAGGCAGCGCCAACCACTGTGCAACTGGCACAAGATCATCAGAGCTATTACCTTCTGTAACCACGGCAAAGTGATCCTTCAGGCTTGGAATCAACAAAGCATAATCAGCAAAGGTGAACGAGAGCTCTGAACTTACTGTGCTGCCATCAGCATCAATGTAGCTATAGTCGTGGTTCGGCCAGTCATGCTCAGCTTGAGGGTTACTACTGAAATCCATACGGGAAGCAAAATCATCACCAGCAGCTGGATTGATCAGAAAGAATGGATGGGCGCGCCCTTCCAATGCAGCACTGGCCACAAACCATGGGTCAAGCGAACCACCTTCAGATGACTTAACACCAGTGCTGACCAGATGCAGGCCAGTACGAGTCGCATCCAACGCCACTCCATACTGTTCCAGCAAATGCTCATAACGTGCTGCAGATGATTGAGCAACCACAGCCTGGCGGTGACTAATGCCAAGATACCCCAGCTCAACACGAAAGCGCTGGAATGGATCTTCACCCTCAGCAGCAGCTGGATTGTTGTGCGCCTGCACCCGTGCCAATATTTGCACTGGTCGACCGGAACTCAGCAGCTGAGAAAAAGAAGAGAGGCCAGTGGTCGCAACATTGTTGGCATTATCAATGGCGACAACGGTCGGTATCAGCAGCAGCTCTTCTTGCGAAAAGCCTTCCCAGCCAAAATTCTTAAACCAAGCATCATGGATTGACGGTTTGTAGGCATCTTTGCTTTCAAGTCTGGCAATACGTGCAGCAGCAAAAACCTTGGCCAGCTTTTCTGCTTCTGCATCAAATGTAGCCGCAGCCACTGAGCAAGGACCAGCATTGCTTACTGACTCAAAATCAGCCGCATCTGCCAACAGCGTTTCGCCCAACTTTTCGGCATGTACAGCGCGCACCAACACAGGATCATCCTGATAGGTTTCAAGCACTTCTAACGCACCTTCAATGCGTTTACGACGTGCAGCTGCCATAGAGGTTGAACCTTGCGAGTGGCTCATCATCTTTGACATTGCAGTCGTATCAAAATAGCTATTGGATGCACCAATACTCTGCTTGATCGCTGTTGATTTTCTTGATGCAGCCGCCTTACTTTTGTCCACAGCCAACAGCGCTTTCATGCTAGCAGCCAGCTGGGCAACTTCCTGACTGAATGCTGCGCGGCGAGGCGCAGATTTACAGCGCGCCACGTGAAGCAACAGATAGATAGCCGCCAAGCGTCCGTAACCCAGGAACTGGCTACCAGTCTCAACGGCAGCAACCAGCTGATCCAGATCGCCTTGCAAGCGGTCAACATGCTCACCCTTCAGGTCAAGCTGTTTCTGCAACGCCTTTGCTGCATTAGCTACCAGAGGAGCAGCATCGACTGGTGCCTCCTGGCCTTGCAACTTGCTGCATAGCTCACGCTCAATCCAGGCAAGGTTATCTTTAAGAATGCGCGCATTTTCAGCGGCAGGTGCAAACCCATCTACTGCATCTCCAAGAAAACGGGAGAGCGGCTTTGCCAAAACTTCGCCTGCCGATCCTGCCGGAAAGAGGCACAACGGATAGTCGTATCTAACCTTCGAGACATCTCGAAAGCCGTTCAATGAAACGGGAAGGAATTCGCTGCTGACTTTGCCAAGTGTGGACTTAGCACCAGGCTCACCCAGATGAAAATGGCGGAGAGTGCTCATCAGCTCATCTGAGGCATCAGCAGAAGCAGGGAGGAAAGGTACTCCTCCTGCGCTACGCTCTTGTTCCTGCACCGGCTGCTTTTTAATAGCTTGTGCTGTCATATCGTGGACTCTGCCTGTAACTGTTTAGATCGAGAAGGCATCAAGCGCCTTATTAACACCGGCAAGCTTATCCTCATCGGACATGCCAAGACCTACGTTGCTCCAGTCGTCATACACTGGGGCATCCGGGTCGTGGTAGAGCAGACCGCAAGGCACTTTGCTCTCATCACGTGCAATCGCCATGGCACCATTCCAATCGGATGGATCATGCTCTACCGAGTTCGGGTAGATGCGCTCAACCGCTTCGTTGGTCGGGATACCGTTCTCATGCTTCAGCAGTAGAATCTGAGAAGGATCGTTCTGCATATCTTTGTGCACGTCTTCTACGAAGACAGGGCAACGCTGAATGATGCGAACAAAGCTGGTACCACGGTGAGCATGAGCCTTTTTGATCGTTTCATAAACCAGCAGCGGGTTCCAATCTACAACCTGAGCCACGAATGACACGTTGCTAACACCCAGGGTAATGGTCAGCGGATTCATCGCCGGCAAAAAACTACCCGTTGGGTGGGTATTGGTCTTGAGATCGCACGGACTGGTCGGCGAGGTCTGTTTTTTGGTCAGGCCATAGATAGCATTATCAAACACCAGTACGGTCATATCTACGTTGTAGCGCAGTGCATGTATCCAGTGACAACCACCAATAGAGAAACAGTCGCCATCACCGGTGGAGACCCAAACATCCAGATCTGGACGACGAGCCTTTACACCAGAGGCAAAAGGCAGCGCCCGACCATGCAGGCCATGGAAGCCATAGGTGTTCATGTAGTGCGGCAAGCGGCTGGAACAGCCGATACCTGATACGGAGACAATCTTCTCTGGAGCCAGCTGAGCCTCACGGCACACCTTGTGTACAGCGGTCAGTACGCCGTGATCACCACAACCGGTACACCAGCGTGGCTTGGCGCCTTCATAATCTTCAATCGTAAAATAGCGGTCTTGAACGTCAAGTGACCAATCTGCTTTAAGTCCGAACATTGTCGTAATCTCCTAATTCAGTTTCTCAAGGCGACCAAGAACGGCCTTACAAATCACACCCGGCTGCAGCGGAGCTGCCTGCACGATAGACCAGCAATCAATATCAATCACGAACTGGTTACGCAGGATAGTAGCCAACTGGGCATAGCGGCGAGTCGCATCAGTGACCAATGGCATATCAGGCTCATCGCTGTAGTTCAGCTCAACTGTCATGACATGCTTGAACTTAGAGAAGATCTCTTTCAGATCTTTCTCAAAAGGATGCAGGAAGCGCAGGTGAACATTAGAGACCTTGTGCCCCTCTTTACGCAGGCGATCAATAGCCTCTTGTGTAGCACCCATGGTGGAACCCCAGGTCACCAGCAGCATGTCACCTTCTTTATCACCGTAAACTTCAGGTTTCTGTAGGGTAGCAGCTACGGCAGACATCTTGCGGCTGCGCATGTTACAACCGATTTGGTTGGTCATGGAATCGTAGGCCACCTTACTGCGCTTGGTGTGAGCCAGTCCGGTCAGGACATACTCACCACCTTTCTGGCCAGGAATTGGACGCGGCGAGATGCCTGTCTCTTCATCCCAGTCGTAAGCAGGTATATTCTTGTCCCACTCAGACTGATCAATCGGCGCAGAAAGCCATTCAGCTTGCGGCTCTGGGCGAGGATACGGCTGTACACCAGTAGCCAAATTCGCATCAGTCAGAATAATGACCGGCGTACGAAAAGCCTCTGCCAGCTTACGTGCAGTAATAACAAAATGGAAACACTCAGAAATGGTGGCAGGTGCCATGATGATCTTAGGCGCATCACCAGTCATACTGTAGAGCGCAGAGAGCAGATCGCCCTGCTCAACCTTGGTCGGCTGGCCGGTTGAAGGACCACCACGCTGAACGTTGACAACAACCAGCGGCACCTCACACATGACGGCCAGACCCAGAACCTCAGTCTTAAGCGCCATGCCTGGGCCAGAGGTGATGGTCACTGCAGTCTTACCTGAGAAGGAAGAACCCACTGCATAGGCTGCAGCTGCGATCTCATCCTCAGCCTGGTGCATAAAACCACCAGTTAGTTGAAAGACATCACACACATAGTGAGACGCTGAGGTTGCAGGGGTGATGGGATACATCGCCAGGCAATCCATGCCAGAGGCCAAAACACCAAGGCCAATCGCTGTATTACCGTTGGTTACGATAGTTGGGCTCTGTACGCCTTCCTGTTCAGGTAGAACCTCGTAATGGTATTCCAGGTTTTCAGCTGCATACTGATAACCCGCTTTAAACAGATCATGGTTTGGCTTAATAACCGCCTCACCTTTACGTTTAAAAGCCGTTGCAATCTCATCCAGCGCACGCTGTGTGTCACGGCTGTATATGCGGCAAAGCATGCCCAGCACAAACATGTTCTTACCCTTACGGGCATTTTTAACAATCTTAAGGCACTCTTTCTCAAGTGGCAGCTCATGGATAACCAGGCCGCGCTCTTTGAAATCGGCTACCGCTTTCGCATAATCTTCGCGAATCTGCGGTTGAGGATCTTCGGCCCATTTATTCTCCAGAAGAACAACCGTTCCTTTTCTGAAGGCATTATTGTCAAGACGGTTGTAGATCACTTGCTCATTCAAGGCGACAACCAAATCAGCCTCATCACCCATATTGGTGACATATTTGTGACCCAGGCGGATGCGAACACCACTGGCACCCTCTTTCGAACGAGCTGGCGGCTGGATTTCAGCAGGGATAATCTCCACTGTCCAAACGCCGTTACCCATTTTACCGCTAACGGTTCCGAAGGTTTGGCCGCACTTCTGGGCACCTTCGCCAGAGTCACTAACCACTTCGATAATATGCTCTTCAATGCGCTTCGGCTTTCCTGCTGGAAGCTCGGCGACATTGCTTTTTTGCGCTGTTGCTTGTTTAGTCATAGGCCTTCCCGTGAAGTACTCTCAAGGATATATTTTTAGAAAAAACTTTAGCCGCACGTATTAAAAAACTGTACGCACAGCCTGAAACAATAGGCTTCCCGTTAAATCGGGGGAGAGAAAATGCTCCAAAAAAAACAGGGCAATAACTCTCAGAGAGCGCGCACTATGGCAAAAGAGAACCGCAAGGTCAAATAATATACCCACCTTACGTATATCTTTTTTCAACCAACCATAAGCAATTATTTATAAGATCCATAATCCATTAATTACTAAAATTAGAAGGTGTGTTGCTACCTTCTAAGCGCCTGCTCATACTCATCTTTGAAATGATACAAAGAACTCTCTAACACTTTCACAGCACCATCCAATAGATGGCATCGCCCACTACCCGGCAGAATCTCACACAGGTTTTCCAGCGACTCCAGGTCAGCCTGCCTTCCCCGGCCGGTATCAATCTTGTCCAGCAGCTGAGATATATAATAAGTACCCGTCTTGCATGGCGGGCACTGTCCGCACGAGGAGTGAGCAAAGAAATCAACATATTCTGAAACCCGTTTAACAATACCGGTTCCTTCAGAAATCACGATCATTGCCCCTGTCCCCAGGCTTGAACGACGCTCCCGCACAGAGTCAAAATCCAGCGGCACATCCAGATCCTTCGGGGTGAGAATGGTATTTGATGGGCCGCCAGTAAATACTGCTTTCAGCTTTTTGCCCAGCAACACTCCACCACCATACTTGTAGATAAGATCTTCCAATGGCGTGCCCATCGGCAGTTCGTAGGGGCCAGGTTTAAGCACGTCACCACTCAGGCAGAATATCTTGGTGCCACTCGCCTTGCCGACTCCCTGATCCTTAAACCACTGCACTCCATTGCGCACCAGGTGCGTCACATTGGCCATGGTTTCCATATTGTTGACCAGCGTGGGATAACCATGCACACCATATTGTGCAGGGTATGGTGGCTTACCACGAGGAAAGGGAAATTTTCCTTCAACCGACTCAATTGCTGCTGTCTCCTCACCACCAATGTAGTGCCCCGAACTTGGCACCACGCGATACTCAAATGGCTTTTGCAGTACGGCTGCCACTTTCTCAACAAGCTCTGACTCCTGCCATTGCGCTACTGCAGCACGCATAGCCTCGCAACAACCTTTGAGATCTGGATTGATATAAAACACAATCCGATTAATCCCTGTTGCCAGCGCTGCAATGGTGGCCCCTTCTATAATCTGGTGCGGCGTCTCCTCCAGCAGCACACGATCTTTGAAAGTACCTGGCTCATCCTCATTGCCGTTGCAGATGAGATACTTTTCCTCTGCATCTTTTTGATCCGCTACCGCCGCCCATTTGATGTGCACCGGAAAGCCACTCCCTCCCAATCCAGGCAGATTGGCCTCCTTGACCAGAGCAACCAACTTGGAAGGATCTTCCAAGGCAACCTGCAAACCTTCTCCGCCCACATGAGAAAGCCATGCATCGAGATCTGCCCCCACTCTGTTTTTGGGGTGCAGCAGTACTTGATTTAAATTTTCCATAGAAGCGTATTCACCAAACCGAAGATAGCGTCCATTTTAGGAGAGCCTTTCCCAGATCGCACTCTTTTTTTCTTCTTACCGGGATAATATGAGACAATGCTTGATTATCTTTCTTCTCAACGCCCTGCCACCAACCGGCCAGGGCGTTTTTTTATAAACTGGAATAACACCTTGATCTCTACAGCCAACATCACTATGCAATTTGGGGCCAAGCCCCTGTTTGAAAATGTCTCTGTCAAGTTTGGTGGCGGCAACCGCTACGGCCTGATCGGTGCCAATGGTTGTGGAAAATCGACCTTTATGAAGATTTTGGGAGGCGATCTGGATCCCACCGCTGGTTCCATCAGCATCGCCCCAAATGAACGCCTCGGCAAGCTGCGCCAGGATCAATTTGCCTTTGAAGAATTCACAGTGCTGGACACCGTCATCATGGGGCATGCCGAGCTATGGACAGTCAAACAGGAGCGTGACCGCATCTACTCACTGCCCGAGATGAGCGAAGATGAAGGCATGCGAGTGGCCGACTTAGAGGTCGAATTCGCCGAAATGGATGGCTACACTGCCGAGTCACGTGCAGGCGAGCTGCTGCTGGGACTAGACATTCCACTGGAACAGCACAACGGCCTGATGAGCGCCGTCGCCCCTGGCTGGAAACTGCGCGTATTATTGGCACAGGCACTGTTTGCTGATCCCGACATCATGCTGCTGGACGAGCCAACCAACAACCTCGACATCAATACTATCCGTTGGTTGGAGAGCGAGCTTAACAAGCGCAACAGCACCATGATTATCATCTCGCATGATCGTCACTTCCTGAACAGCGTCTGCACCCACATGGCCGATCTCGACTACGGTGAAATCCGAGTCTACCCTGGCAACTATGATGACTACATGATCGCCTCCACCCAGATCCGCGAACGCATGCACGCCGATAACGCCAAGAAAAAGGCCAAGATTGCCGAACTGCAGACCTTCGTCAGCCGCTTCTCAGCAAACGCATCCAAGGCCAAACAGGCCACCTCTCGCGCCAAACAGATCGATAAAATCCAGCTGGATGAGATCAAGCCCTCCAGCCGAGTCAGTCCCTATATCCGCTTTAATCAAGAGAAAAAACTGTTTCGCCTGGCACTCGAGCTTGAAGGACTAAGCAAAGGTTTTGAAGAGAAACCACTTTTTAGCGGACTGGATCTGATGGTTGAAGTGGGCGAGCGCGTCGCCATCATCGGCCCCAACGGCATTGGTAAAACCACCCTGCTACGCACTCTGGTTGGCGATCTAACTCCAGATAACGGCATTGTAAAATGGTCAGAAAACAGCAACATCGGCTACTACGCCCAAGACCACTCAGCCGACTTTGTTGATGAAGCCAATCTATTTGATTGGATGAGCCAGTGGGGGAAAGAGAGCGATGATGAACAGGTAATTCGTGGCACCCTGGGACGCCTGCTCTTTTCCCAAGATGAGATCAAAAAGCAGGTTGGCGTACTCTCCGGTGGAGAACAGGGGCGTATGTTGTTTGGCAAGTTAATGCTGCAACTACCTAACATCCTGCTAATGGATGAGCCGACCAACCACATGGATATGGAGACCATTGAGTCACTCAACCTGGCACTTGAAAACTTCCCCGGCACCCTCCTCTTCGTAAGTCACGACCGTGAGTTTGTCTCATCACTGGCAACCCGCATTATTGAGTTAACACCGCAAGGTATCGTTAACTTCAGCGGTAGCTATGATGATTACCTACACAGCCAAGGCGTAGAGATCGAAAGCAACAGCAAGGCATCATAACAATCTGTAATTTAGGGGTAGATGCGAAAAAGCATCTACCTCTTACTTCCAAACTACCAAATCAACCTGCACCGTTTCGGTATCGTCCGCCAGCCAAATTTGACCATCCTGTATAGTGCATTGTAATTGCATATTACGTTGTGCCAAATTAGCCAATTGCTTACTGGTATCACTCTGAATATTGATAACACTCAGGTTCTCAATACGCTGCAATTTACTGCTATTTTGTTCCCACCATATATCTGCACTTCGACCACTGTAACAATAAACAGCCACTTGCTTAGCACGCCCACAAGCCTTGCGAATACGCTTTTCATCTGGCTGACCAACATCTATCCATAGCTCAATTTCATCACTGTAATCTTTAAGCCAGATATCCGGTTCATCATCAACACTCAAGCCCTTACCAAAAGAGAGCAACTCATTAGCATTCAGGGCGAAAGCCAGTAACCTGATCATCATGCGCTCATCCGTTTCAGAGGGATGACGTGCAATAGTCAACATATGAGGCTGATAGTAGTTGCGATCCATATCTGCAATCTGCAGATCGGCTTTAAAAATTGTTGATTTGATAGCCATTAGTGGACTGTTGGCCTCTGTTTTAGTGGCTCAATCAGATGAGTCAGGCCATTTATTTTAATCTCGAGAGATAACTTCATCAGCATCCCCAACCTACCTTCAGGAAATCCTTTATCTGCAAACCAGAGCAGATAGGGTTCCGGCAGATCGATCAATAAAGAGCCCTTATATTTGCCGAATGGCATCGCCGTTTTGGCCAATCTGACCAAATCTTCTTTTTCCAGCAATACCACGTCGTCCATTATTTTTTCTTCATCAGTGGCTTGAAGCCGCTCGGAGTAGGCTTATCTTCAATTTTAACCGCTGGTTTGCGCCGCTTTCCGATATTTTTCTTATCTCTATGGCGCTGTTTAACTTTTACCTCTTTATCCTTCTTTTTCTGCTTTGCTTTTTTTGAACCTGCGGCCTTACCCGAAGCCTTGGTCTTCTGTGGGCCTTTGTATTTTCCCAGTTGAGATTCAATCGTGCGCTGCTCGAAATCAATCCGCAGATAGCGCCCAATGCTGGCCATTAAATTCCATTCCGGCGGGCTAATCAGACAGATTGCCACCCCCTCTTCACCTGCTCTTCCCGTACGCCCGATACGGTGCACATGCTCTTTGCCACTTCGAGCCATATCAAAGTTGATCACCAGATCAACGCCTTTGACATCAATCCCGCGAGCAGCCACATCTGTGGCTACCAGCACATTGATAATGCCTTGGCGCAGCAGCTGCATAATGCGATTACGCTCATCCTGCTCCATATCACCATGCAACACACCCATACGCTGGCCTTTACTGAGTAGGTAGCTACCCAGCTTATCGGCTTGAAGGCGGGTATTAGTAAAGACCATCGCTTTATCAAAGGTATCATTGGCCAATAACCAAGCGGTCAGCCGACCTTTATGCAAACTATCATCCGCCGCCACAATCTGCTGGCGAATATTTTGATGCTGTTCTCGCACGGTATTGAGCTTGATGGTTTCCGGCTCACGCAGCATTCCCGCCATCATCTTGGAAAGACCACGATGACTGAGTGTTGCCGAGAAAAGCAGCGTCTGGCGATCTGTATTACAGCAGCTGACAATCTTCAGTACATCCTCACTCAGCCCCATATCCAACATGCGATCAGCTTCATCCAGAATCAAAAATTCAAGCTCACTGAAATCCGGTGTGCCGTGCTCAATGTGCTCCAACAGACGCCCAGGGGTGGCAATAATCACCTCTGGGTTTTTACGGAACATCGCACGTTGAAATTTGAAGGTTTCACCGCCACAGATCAAAGCAAACTTTAGATGGGTGAACTCTGCCAGCTGTTTGAAATGTTTCATTACCTGCCGCGCCAATTCACGGGTCGGCAAGAGTATCAGCATACGGCTGCCTGACTCTGGCGCAGCTTTAACCAGCATTTGATGCAGTGTTGGCAACAGAAAGGCCGCAGTCTTACCACTGCCCGTCTCAGAGCTAACCAATAGATCTTTATGATCCATAGCCCGGGGAATGGTTTCAACCTGCACAGGGGTGGGCTTTTGAAAGCCCAGTTTATCAATCGCCTTGAGCAGGCGGTTATCAAGATCAAATTCAGAAAACAAGAGTGGTGGCCTTTATGGAAAAGAGAGCAGAATGCAGATGGATTCTACACCAAAACAGACCTGCATTACTGCAATGCCAGATTCAACAGCCCTTAGGGCCCACTCATATCTCTTACACTTTAAACTCCCCCACCATCTCCTGTAGCCCCACGGCCAATGCTGCCAGCTCTGTACTGGCGGTGGCAATCTGTTCTGTTCCGAGCGATGTATCGGTAACTACATTAGCAATATTAACAACATTCCGCTCCAACTCCCTTGAGACTGCACTTTGCTCTTCCGCAGCACTGGCAATCTGGGTATTCATATCACTAATGGAGTCCACTGCAGTGGTGATATTTTCCAAAGCTTTGCCAGCCTCTGCCGCCTGAGTCACCCCTTCATGAGCTTGGGTTGCCCCCTGATCCATCGCCTGAACGGCTACTTTGGATGCGCTCTGCAACTCTTCAATGACCGCCTGAATCTCCTGGGTAGAGGCTTGGGTACGGGAAGCCAGGGTTCGCACCTCATCCGCTACCACTGCAAACCCACGCCCCTGCTCACCTGCTCTGGCCGCCTCAATGGCTGCATTCAAAGCCAACAGGTTAGTCTGCTCAGCAATACCCCGAATTACATCCAGTACAACTCCAATCTTCTCACTGTCATCATTCAGCTTACGTACTACGCCCGCATTATCTTCAACATTTCTGGCCACCTGCTGAATGACGCTAATTGTGTCATTTACGATACATTGCCCTGACTGCGTAGCTTCATCAGCCTGCCGAGCACCATCGGCCGCACTACCAGCATTGCGCGCCACCTCATCTGCCGTGGCCGCCATTTCATTAATGGCAGTAACCACCTGATCTGTCTCCGATTGCTGCTGGGCAACCCCATCACGCGTCTGCTCTGTCACTACTGAAAGCTCTTCAGCAGCTGAAGAGAGCTGCACTACAGCCCCATTGATTCCCATGAGCATCGACAAGAGCTTATGGCGCATTTCGTTCATGCTATTAAGCAGTTGACCCGTTTCATCTTTAGCTGTTGATTCCAGCTCTTGAGTCAAATCTCCAGCAGCTATAACTTCAGCACCCGCTATGGCTTTGGCCAAAGCACCTGAAATTGAACGGGTGACCACAATGCCAATCAGCAAACCAAGCGTTATATTAAGCACCAACAGAGCTGCCATCATGGTTATTGCATCATGTTCATGCTCTTCAGCCAGCAATCCTGCCGCTAGGGTGAACTGTCCAACTTCAGCTTCCAATGCCTCAATCTCGTGGTTCAGCTGCTGCTCCTCTGCCTCAATATTTTCTGCTAGTGCCTCAGCATTATGCCGATCACCCTGCTCAAATTTGGCAAAAATCTGGTGAGCATGGTGCTCATACTCTTTATGCTCTTTCTCAATCTTTTGTATTGCGCTGACAACATGCTCAAACTCCTCCCTCTCTTTAGGAGTGTGAGCCACGGCTATATTCTCTTCGGCAAACAACTCTGCTGCGTGTAGCTCTGCCTCAATATGCTTGGTATTCTCATCAAACGCTGTAATAGCTTCATGGAACTGCTCGGCAGCATGGTTACCTTGATCAAGAATTTCACCAAAGCGAATACCTCGCTCTAACAGGGCCGCTTGCTCTAACTGGTGTACTGTTACGCCCATTAATTTCTGAGTTAGAGGGATATCTTCTTCCACAATACCTTCAAGCTCACCACCAATCTGATTCATGGCATAAATTGCATAGCCCACTGCAATAGCCATCAGAAGATTAAGAAGGAGGATTGTGCCAATAACGCGGGAACTGATTGCATGAGGGTTGAATGCCAATTTCATTATTATCACCATTTCCTGCTGTTTATTTAATAGCTATCTCCATGCTGAAAAATGCTGCGACCTTTAGATTGTTCTCGGCCAAATTCAGATCACCTTTAAAATCAAGTAAATAATCGCAATAAATCGATATACCGCAAATCACAATCAATCAATTGGCAAATAAACAACCATCAATTCTCAAATTGCATGCGTATTCAACAGCACGCAACAAGCACAGCAGTATTTATGGCTGTATAAATTCTCAGATATTAATTAAATAAGAAAAGCACCAAAAACTAAAAGATTTGCGTATAAAACCTGAAACAATTCTCAAGTTAATATGCAAAAAAAATACTGCTCAATGAATATTGAGCGAGAGGAAATAAATATATCTTGCTGCCTAGAAAAATAGGCAGCAGTTAGTCTTAAAAGATAATAAAGTCTATATAGAGAAACCAATAAGCGTCTGAAAAAGATCAGATAGCATTATCTAATTTAATACCCATTCAACTGAATGCCCCCCCCTACACGCAAGGGGGCAACCAGATACTGATGCCTCAAGGTTTTAGACTCTGTATAAAGTAGGCAACCAGATCAATCTCAGCATCGGTCATGTTGGCGGCAACTCCCTGCATTAAACCAGCAGGATCAGTGGTACGTTTCTTTGAACGATAATCCTTTAGTGCTTTTATGACATAGAAGGCATGCTGGCTGGCGATATTGGGAAAATCAGCACCGGGGTTACCGTAACCTTCAAGCCCATGACAAGTGCCACATGCCACCACCCCTTTGTCAGGGATACCGGCATAATATATCTGTTTACCTTGTTCTGCTTTTTTGGGATCAGCTGCACCTGCCGTACGTTTCTCAGATGAGAAATAAGCCCCCAGATCAGCAATGGCTTTATCATTCAGAGGCAAAGCCATAGGGGCCATAACCGGATCAAACCTCTTGCCCCTCTTAAAGAACTCCAGTTGCTTCTTTATGTAATTTGGGTGTTGGCCTGCCAGCTTCGGCCACATAGGGTTCAGACTGTTTCCACCGGGGCCATGGCACGCCATACAGACACCAGACAGCGCCTTTCCAGCAGCAACATCACCAGCAGCCTGCACACTCCCGGCACCTGCCAGAGTTGCAACAACCATTAGCATCATTAAGCTTTTTTTCATAAAATCCACCTGCTTTTTGAAGGAGTTCCAAAGGCAACCTATATCATCTTTAATAGCCTCAGCGTACCAAAAAATGACATATGCCGGAATATCTGGTTGGCAGAATCGCACATTTTTCACAAAAATACACCAATAACGTTATGGATTATCAAGTAACGGCGCAGCAGATATAAAACAGGAAGGGGGTAAATCAGGCTGGTTTTATGATTAGATTTCGCGCTTAATCCAGGCTTTTCTTATAAAAATGGTTCTCACGGTGCTTAATCTGTAGCCCTTTTAGAAAATTACGCAAAACCTGATCTTTACAGTCACGATAGTGCTTATGCTCTGGTTTACGGAAAAATGCACTTAATTCAGGCTTACTTATGGATAGGCCAGCGCTATCCATGATCTCCAATATATCTTCCGCTTTCAGCTCTAATGCAATTTTTAACTTTCTTAAAATAATATTATTCGTCAAACGTTTTTCTGGCTTGGGCTGCTCCCCTTCTTGTTTTCCTCGGCGATCATTAATCAAACCATTGAGAAAAGTAGCCAGCTGAGTATCACTGCAATTTTGATAGGCAGGATCATCCTCTTTTTTTAACCAGTCACTGATCTGCTCACGCGTAACCTGACAATCAGCCAGACCAAACAGTGCAATCATCTTTGAGTCACTAAAATCAAAGGTATAGCGAATACGGCGCAAAATGTCGTTATTAGTCACAATTATGCTCTACGTTAAAAGTGCAGAATTAATTCGAGTCTGAATTCTTGAGGAAATAGGACTTAACCAGATCATCAGCCTCTCTTTGCGACCAAGCCAAGTAGCCCTTGGTCTTCATAATATCTATCCCTGGCGCTGGCAAAAACGATGTAGACAGCTCAATGATATCACCACTATTCACACTCTTCGCTTCCAACATAATGGCAACCAATGACTTCCCACCCTTGGCATTTACTTTTTTCTCATCAACAGCAAACACGATCTTATCTGCCGAGAACCACTCTGGTGGCTCACCAAAGTAATCCTGGTCACTGTAATGCTCTCTGCTCTGCGGTAGCCCCACTGCCTCTCGAAGCCTGCCAATCAAAACATCCAACGGGATGCCCCCCACAGAAGAGATATTTTCGATAGTTGCAACCTTGGCAACCGTCTTTCTCAGAATGGGGTTTTTCAGCTTCTTGAACGGCGGAGCCATGCCAATCAAGACATTCTCCAATTGAGGATATGCCTCAAGTAACGCATGCACAGTTACTGACGGGGTGATATCAATTCCGGTTTGTGGCACTTGGATTTTCTCTTATGTGATATGCGGGGCTGATCGTTTGCTTATCTACGATATCACGCCTTAACAGCAACAACATGAATTTCTGCGGCAACATTTGAGGTCGTTAAATTTACGTCACCCCCATTAAGGGCGCTACTTAAATCAGACACTTTGTATCCATAAGAGGACAGCAATGCTATTACTTTTTCGCCCGACTCCCCAAGATGGGTGTGCAACTCACAGATTATGATAGGGCTGAAATTAGTTAAGATATTTTTCATTCCCTCCAAAACCATACCTTCATTCCCTTCCACATCTATTTTCATTATGTCAGGGACACGATACCCCTCTTCTTCAACAAGATAATCAACACTGACCGTTTCAACAGTCTCTATATTATCTGTTGTATTGTAGTGAGCATCACCAATGAGCCGACCAGAAAATGCGCCACCGCGCCTATCGAACTGCTCTGTGCCTTGAGACTTTCCAACCGCTCGTTTATCCAGAATAATGTTTCTGTTGTTATCTTTTTCCAAAGATTTTTCAAGACAATTGTAGTTGTTCCTTTCAGGCTCAAACGCATAAACAACACCATCAGCACCTACAGCTGATTCGAACAAAAAAGAGAAGACACCGACATTAGCACCGATGTCATAAGCCACCATGCCCGGCTTGGTGAACGCTGTCAGCACCTTTCTCATTTCAGGCTCATAATCAAGCAAACTGCCAGAACGGCACAGGTTGGAATGAAACAACGGATTGACAAGCAGATCGCGTCCTTCTGGCGTTTTGATCTCAACCAACTGATTGCTCGACAAGCTTTGCAGCAATTTAAGAACACCGGGAAAATCAGCAATACGGCGAACAACAGACGCAGGAAGCATCTTTCCAACACCATTAACAAAACTCAATAGCGCTTTATAAAAACCATCCAAAATCAAATTCCTCGTATTATATGCTTAGCAGTTAGGCGTTTTATTGATCAATTTGATTCTAACCTCATTTCCTGCAGCCTATTTTCATACTTCCATCCACTCTTTATTTTTCACACTGGGTAAGCGATGCTTCATACCAAACTGTGCGCGAGGATGATCAAAGCAGGTAGCCGCATCAATTTCAGGAAGCCAGTCACATGAGATATCATCGCGAATAAAAAATGCATTTGTAGCAATTGCATTTGTACCAACCAGTCTATAACCCTTTTTCCGGCTAAGCTTGATGAAAGCTTGCAACGAGGCACCCGCATAGTCAGAACCATACTGAGTAAATTCGGCTACAAAATCATCTTGGTAAGGAACCGTTACTGAAGCATCTGGCCCCCAGAGATGATTAAACTCTAGAACTACAACTCTTGGGGAGATGCAAGAGATCTCTTCCCACAGCCAGTAATCGACCCCATCGACATCAAGCGACAATAGATCAATCTCCCCACTAAAACCATTCTCTTGGATGATTCTGTTTACATTGCTCTTGGTAATCCACTCCCTGATGATTGTGGGAGGCCAATGCTGGGTATCAAGATTGACTGCATAAAATTTCTTGGCCTTTTCTGTATTTTTCTTATTGCCATCACTTAGAAGGCCGATCCATCTGTGATTGATTATTAAATTTGCAGTATTACACTCTCGTCCATCACCTGCGCAAATCTCAACACATCTCATACTTGATGTGCCAATCAAAGAGAAGATGAAGAGAAGAATGCCATCTTCTTCATGTTGCGAATGAACTCTAAAACCTACATCCCTAAAGGTTAATGGCGTGCATTTAGAATGGTAGTACTGTTTGTACTGCGTACTCAGCGACTTTTGGTTTACGGCTTGTAGCGGGGAGGGTATTCCATTTGTGAACTTTTGAAGCACTGCTCCTGTAAGATAGCCTATAAATTTAGAAGCAGCTCGCCTAATCATGTTTTTATACTTTGTTTCATTAGTTATTTACACACCATAGCCAATTCAAGCTACTGCGTACATATAGTATTCCGTATTAAAACATAGTCATAAATTGATGTGAGATATGAAGTAGAGTCTATCTGATCAGCGTTCCGCTCACCTCAAAAGCATATCACTCTTGTGGAGGGGCATCCCATCCCCTCCATAATCATATTAAGGCTCGCACCTTTTATAGCCTTTTAGGTGCCTCAGCCTTCAAATCACGAGCACTTAGAATCCCCACAGTTCAAACAGGTCAAACAGCCATCCATCTGAATCATCGCTTTGGTGCTACATTTTTTGCAGAGCTGGGCACCATCTGGGAATTCGCTATTATGCTCTGCATCTTTCATCTGGATAGAAGATTCAAACTGCTGGCGCTTTTCATCCAGAATTGTCTGTTGATGCTCGCTGGGCGCTTCTTCTTTGATCATGCCGATCATGACCAGATGGCAGTAGATGACATCACCAATCTCGGCCACCAGTGATGGCATGAACTTACCGCCTTTTTTGAAATAGCCGCCACTGGGATCAAACACAGAACGCAACTCTTCCACCAGAAAAGTGACATCGCCACCCTTACGGAAAACGGCGGAGATGATTCGGGTCAACGCCACAATCCACTGGAAGTGGTCCATGTTTTTGGAGTTGATGAAGACTTCGAACGGCCGCCGTACTTCATGCGGTGTTCCCTGGTTCAAGATGATGTCGTTGATCGTGACATAGAGCGCATGATCGGAAAGCGGTGTTGTGATCTTGTAGGTAGATCCAAACAGCATCTCTGGTCGGGCGACCTTCTCATGCATCTGTACGATATTGCTTTCCTGTTCTTGAGCATTGGCCAGTGCGGCATTTGCTTGCTCTTCCTCTTCCGTGACGACGGTGTAACTTGCAATTTTCTGATCGATTTTGATAGCCATTGTTATAACCTTAGTTAGCGTGCAGTCAGTGCCGCTTTAGAATTTACCGTAGTACCCTTCTTTCAGGGCATCGAAGAGATTGGCTGCTGTATGCATCTCGCCATCGTACTCAACCTCTTCATTACCCTTAGCCTTCACCGTTGAGCCATCGGCCAGCGTGAAGCTATAGGTTGTGTTTTCCAGATCCTTCTCTTTAACCAACACCCCTTGAAATGCCTCTGGATTAAAGCGGAAGGTAGTGCAACCTTTCAACCCCTGCTCATAGGCGTAGAGATAGATATCTTTAAACTCTTCGTAGGGGTAATCGGTTGGCACGTTGGCTGTTTTTGAGATGGATGAGTCGATCCACTTCTGTGCAGCAGCCTGCACATCGACATGCTGTTTGGGAGTAACCTCATCTGCTGAAATAAAATAGTCTGGCAGCTGCTCACTCTCAACCTCTGAGTAAGGCATGGCATTGGCATTTACCTTTTCACGGTAGGCCAGCAGTTCGAAACTGAAGACATCAACCTTCTCTTTGCTCTTTTTGCCCTCACGGATGATGTTACGTGCATAGTGGTGGGCAAAGCTTGGCTCAATACCGTTACTGGCGTTATTGGCCAGCGACAGTGAGATGGTGCCGGTGGGTGCAATGGAGCTGTGGTGACTGAAACGACAGCCTACTTCTGACAGCTCTTCAACCAGCTCTGGATCTTCCTTTGCCAGCTGCTGCATGTAGCGGCTATATTTGGAGAAGAGCACCCGGCCTTTAAGCTCATCACCTATCTGCCAGCCATCTACGGCCATCTCCGGGCGTTGGGCCAGCATCTCTGGGGTGACAGTGAAATCCTCATCCATAATAGGTGCGGCACCCTTCTCTTTAGCCAGTTCCAAGCCTGCTTTCCAGCCTTGCAGTGCCAAGGTTTTGGTGACTCTCTCGGTAAACTCGAGTGACTTATCAGAGCCGTATTTCATGCACATCATGGTCATGGTGGAACCAAGACCCAGATAGCCCATGCCGTGGCGGCGCTTACGCATAATCTCATCACGCTGCTCTTGCAGTGGCAGACCGTTGACCTCTACCACGTTATCCAGCATGCGGGTAAAGACCGAGATCACCTCACCAAAGCTTTCCCAATCAAAGTAGGCCTCTGGAGTAAAAGGCTCGCGCACAAACTTGGTTAGATTGATGGAACCCAGCAAACAAGCGCCGTAAGGTGGCAGCGGCTGTTCACCACAAGGGTTGGTCGCCCGTACATTTTCACAGAACCAGTTGTTGTTCATCTCATTGACCTTATCGATCAGGATGAAGCCTGGCTCGGCATAATCGTAAGTGGAGGCCATGATCATATCCCACAGGCGGCGAGCGCGAATGGTCTTGTATACCTTGCAGGCAACCAGGCCGGTTTCACCGGTGATATAGCCATCCTTATTTGGCCACTCCCGCCATACAACCTGCTCGGGATTACCCAGATCCAGCTTGTCACCCTCAACCTCTTTCTCGGTGACCGGGAAGGCCAACTCCCAATTTGTATTGCTTTTAACCGCTTCCATGAACTCTTCGGTGATCAGTAGCGAGAGGTTGAACTGGCGCAGGCGGCCATCCTCACGTTTAGCACGGATGAAATCCATCACATCAGGATGCCCAATATCAAAGGTGGCCATCTGTGCACCACGGCGACCACCTGCCGAGGAGACGGTGAAACACATCTTGTCATAGATATCCATGAACGAGAGCGGCCCAGAGGTGTAGGCACCTGCACCACTGACATAGGCACCCTTGGGGCGCAGGGTCGAGAATTCATAGCCAATACCACAACCCGCCTTCAGTGTCAGACCCGCCTCATGCACCTTGCCGAGGATGTCATTCATTGAATCGGTCACCATACCGGAGACGGTACAATTGATGGTGGAGGTTGCAGGTTTATAGGCTTGGGCACCTGCATTGGAGGTAATGCGGCCAGCAGGGATCGCGCCATGGCGTAGCGCCCAGAGAAAGCGATCTTCCCACTCGCGCTGATTCTCCGCACCCTCTTCGATCTCAGCCAATGCTTTGGCCACACGCGTGTAGGTGGCATCGACATCTGCATCCACCGCGTCGCCATCTTTGGTTTTAAGGCGATATTTGGTGTTCCAAATATCCTGGGAAGCAGCCTGCAGCGGAATATCGATCGCCGTAGCTGATGGCACAGCTTTAAGGTGCGCTGTTTTCATATTTTTAAGTGCCCCAATCAAGTCAAGTTAGCTATAGCAAACCAGCATATTCTCCCCTGATCCTGGAGAGTTTATGGCAGCTGCCAGAAAATAATTTTGTGTTCAAAAACACCAGCAGCCAAAAATTTTGCCGCCAATAGTTTAGGAGTAGACTTGAAAGGGTTAAATGTCAATAACTTATGAAACAACTTACCCTATATATTGTATTTTTTGTCGCCTATCCAGACATGCAAACACTACATGTAGTGTTTGATGGGCAAAGACTAAGCCTATCAAAAGCAGCTGTCAAGTGATCGAAAACAGGGGGTATTTCACAAGAAATATCTGGTACTACAAGGATATAGTGGCAATATTTCAGCCATTGAATAAGCAATTTTTTTAAAAAAAAATTACTTATTTCCAGCGGCAATCTCTACTACAAAGCACAAGTATAAAAAGCAGAATAATTCAAGGCGTATTTTGAAAAAAATAAAAAAAGCCCAGGGCAATGCCTTGGGCTTAGAGGTACTAATTAGAAGTGATGATTAATCAACAATATCTTCAAACAGGATACTGGAAAGATAGCGCTCACCTGAATCCGGCATGATAGCCACGATGGTCTTGCCTTCAAATTCAGGCTGCTCTGCCAAACGTGCTGCAACGGCTGCTGCTGCACCACATGAAAGACCAGAGAGAATACCCTCTTCTGTCGCCAGGCGACGGGCAAATTCGATGGCCTCTTCATTCTCAACCTGCTCAACCCGATCAACGAGTGAGAGATCCAGCGCATCAGGAATAAAACCTGCGCCAATCCCCTGGATTTTGTGCGGCCCTGGCGTTAGCTCTTCACCCGCCTTTGCCTGGGTTATAACCGGACTGGCTGTCGGCTCTACCGCAACTGTGATGATATCCTTGCCGCAGGTGTTTTTGATATAACGTGAAATCCCCGTGATGGTGCCACCTGTTCCTACACCTGAGATCAGCACATCAATCTCACCATCAGTGGCATCCCAAATCTCTGGCCCTGTGGTCTGTTCATGGATGGCCGGGTTAGCTGGATTCTTAAACTGTTGTGGCAAGTAGTAGTGATCAGGATCCTGCGCCGCAATCTCTTCTGCCTTGGCAATGGCACCATTCATACCTTTGGCGCCATCGGTCAATACCAGGCTGGCCCCCAACGCCTTGAGTACCTTGCGCCGTTCCAGACTCATGGTATCCGGCATAACCAGCGTAATATCATAGCCACGAGAGGCACAGACAAATGCCAATGCAATACCTGTATTACCACTGGTTGGCTCAACCACCGCCATTCCTGACTTGAGTAGGCCCTGCTTTTCAGCCTCCCAAATCATGGCAGCGCCAATCCGGCACTTTACAGAATAGGCTGGATTACGGCCTTCAATCTTAGCCAAGACCAGCGCCTTATCTGCATTAACTACCTTATTTAGTTTGATTAATGGAGTGTTGCCAATAGAGAGAGAGTTATCTTCAAAATAGTTCATGCAATATTTCCTTACCTAGATTTAGTTCAATACAAAAAGGCACAGGGCTTTGATGTTCAACTTTTTCCCACTCAATTTCAACCCAGAAAACCCAGTTAAACCTACTATGTATAACCTAATAACAGATCAATCTATCAAGATTTGAGGCTCTACCCTGGCTGACCATCTGCCCTGGGGCTGATCAAAATAGGCAGATAAACAACACAGAAGATCAGGAAGCCAACCAGCCACAAACCACCAGAGATAAAGAGCCATATGTTGTACTGCCCTGGTGCAACAATAGGCATCATCACACGAACAAAGGCACCCACATTAAGTATGATAAAGGCAATATTTATCGGTTTTACTGTCTCCAGCATGCGGCCCGTATGGCCCAATGCAACCCGCGACATCATGCCCATGGTGAAGATACCCACGGTGCCATAGGTAAAGGCATGGGTAGCCAGATTGGGGGCAATCCACCCCGCCCCACTCATCGCCTGTAGCGCAAAACTGGCAATCAACCAAAAATAGGCGGTATAGAGTACCCATAGGATAGGGTGTGCCCAAATCCGTCGATCGTACCAACCCTTCACCCGAATAATGTGCACGACAGTCAGCGCTGCCGCCATCAACCCGGATAGCCAAGAGGCCGGAAACAATACATCAGCGATCATCAAACCGAACAGGAATATCACCGCCAGATTTTCAATATCATCCCGGCTAACCGGCATAACACCCGGCGCACCAGTGCGGGTAAAGAAGGGCATAATCCGGCCAGTGACAATCACCAGCAACCACAGGATCAGATAGCGCATCATGCCTGTGCCTGCCACAGCTGAGCCGGTAGTCACCCCCAATGCCTGTAGATGCACCAGCAGGTTGGCAAAAGAAGCCAGCGCCAATGCCAGCAAAAAAACCCGGTTGTTTTTTGATTCCGCCTTCATCAGCGGATAACGCAACGCCAGTGCCAACATCGGTAAAAAAGCCAGGTCAACAACAGCAATCAAGCCTGCTGGCACCGGTAAAAACGGGAGGATACGGCCAGCCAACCAAAGTCCTGCCAGTGCAGCCAAAGGCTTACCGGTAACCGTGTTAATACCCGTCCAGTTGCGAACAGCCGTCAGCAAAAAGCCGGCAACAATCGCTGTTGCAAAACCAAACAACATCTCGTGACTGTGCCAGCCAATAGGGCCGTAATAGGCATTGGCTGGCAGATGTCCCGCCAGAAAGCAGAGCCAAGCAACGAGCAAAAGCACACCAGACAAACCAGCACACAGGAAAAAGGGGCGAAAACCCAGGGCAAAAAGGGTGTAACCTTTGGTCATATTTATTAACTCATACGGATATTAAAATTCGAAAGGAATCTACAGAGCCTGGGTAGGCCTGGCAATGCACCAGATCAATTACCTCTTATATATTAAAGGTACCGGTACCTAACAACACCCATCTTAAGGCATACTACCCGCTGCACCAAAACAACCTCAGCCGCTCGTGAATAAAGAAAAACGTATTACCATCTTTCAACGTCTACAGTCCGAAAACCCAGCACCTCGCTCCGAGCTGAATTACAACACCGCTTTTGAGCTGTTAATTGCTGTCATTCTCTCTGCTCAGGCCACCGACAAAGGTGTCAATAAAGCTACAGCCCGGCTTTTCCCCGTAGCCAACACTCCAGCAGCTATTTTTGCGTTGGGTGAAGAAGGGTTAAAAACTTACATAAAAACCATTGGCCTTTTCAACAGCAAGGCTAAAAACATCATTCAAACCTGTCAGATATTACAGGCACAATTCAACAGCAAGGTTCCAGAGAACCGGGATGATCTGGAATCTCTACCCGGAGTTGGGCGTAAAACAGCCAATGTCATGCTAAACACAGCCTTTGGGCAGCCGACCATGGCCGTGGACACCCATGTTTTTCGAGTCGCTAATCGCACCCGAATTGCCCCAGGAAAAACCGTACTTGAAGTGGAAAATCGACTGCTGCGTCTGGTTCCTTCTGAATTTCTCATGGACGCACACCACTGGCTCATCCTGCATGGACGCTACACCTGCATAGCACGCAAGCCCCGCTGTGGTTCCTGCGTTATTGAAGACCTGTGTGAATACAATAAAAAAACATATGCTGATACATAACCGCTGCGAGAAATACCCGCTGAAACAACCGCCTCCTTAGCCCCCCCATAGACCTTGAGACACTCTACTGAATCAACAAGATTCAGGCATGATCAGGGAAAAACCATATAAGCAATTTACCTACTTGGCTAAAGAAAACACCAATAGACGGCATAAGCCAATACCCGTAGATTTAGCTTCCCATGGAGAGAAGAGGGAAAAAAGGTTAAGCCTTTCATAAGGAGATGAAATTTATTCAAAGGGATTCTGTAGCTTTACCCGTTGGCACATGGATGTGCCCTCCATTCAAATATCAGATGGTTTTTTTATTATGTCCACAGCAACTGCAATAGTTATAGGTAATAGCCATGCACCCACCCCAACACCAACTTGGGGTAAAAACATAACTGCCATCACCACACCTACAGCTTCTTCACCAAAGCAGTTAGATATAGCCCGCGAAGAGCTTGCCATACTAAATAAATTAACAGCAACACCCTCCGGTACTTGGTTTGAGTACAAGATAAATGGATGCAATAAAAGGCGACAAATAAAATTCTCCTGGTACAGCCCAACAATCAGGAGCTACATATTTGTTGGTCCAAATGGCATGCAAATCGCCACTCTGTCTGAGCGCACACTCGCTCATGATATATACATTGGCAATGCCAGAATCTTAGAACGTACCAGCGCTTCGTTTATCAGCCGCATCCTCAATACAATTCACAAAACACTAAAACAAACCCTGGTATAGCAGAGACCATAACAACAAGTCAGCACCCGAACTCATGGCACAAAAAAACAAACGCACACTAAGGAGACTGACAACAATGGAGCACCGCGATAATAAACGCTTACCCGCCACTGTTGATGTAATGGTATGTGACGAGCACAAACTTCCAGCAATCCATTTTAAAACTGACAATGTAGGAGTAGGAGGCCTATTCATCAAAACAGCATCTGAACCGTATAGCATAGGTGCACTACTGGATATTCTATTTGAATTAGAAGTGAGTCGCCGTCATAAAAAACCCCACCGCCATCACATCTCAGCACGCATAGTGCATAGCTCTGAAAAGGGTATTGGAGTGAAGTTTCTGGAAGCATCACACGAAACCACCCTTGCTTGGCAACTAATAGTGTATCGGGCCTGTGAACATCAGCTCAGCACCAAAATGGGGTAGCCTGCCACCCCGCTTCACCAATTGGTTTACGATGGCTGATTTAAAAACCTCTTTGCCAGAAGGCTATTGTGGCATATCTACAGCTAAAGCCACCCCACCAAAGGCGCTCAATAGCCTTGCAGCTTTTTCATTAAAGAGTAGGCTTACTGTTCTCATATTCATAGATATCCAATACATGCCTAAACCATCATCCAAAAAAACACGGAGCAATTAATCAACCCTTGAGGATCTTACAATATGGTGATCAGAGGTGAATGATAAGGCACAACCATCTGCCGCAGATAAATGCGTCAACTATAGGCGACTCAGCAAGGCTGCGCTGGATCAGTGCCTCAGCACCCTGTTGGCTAAACCACCAGCCACCCCCCAAGCAACTGAGCTACAGCAGCTGCTGCATGAGTTGCATGTGCATCAGATTAAACTGGAGATCCAAAACCGGGCATTGTGCGAATCTCAAATAGAACTGGAAGAGGCACACGACCGCTACGCCGAGCTCTATGACTTCGCCCCAGTTGGCTACCTGACACTCACAGCCAAGGGCAACATCCGCGAAATCAACCTGCGCGGTGCAGCCATGCTGGGCCATGAGCGTTCACAACTAACCGGCAAATCGCTAATGCCATTACTGGCACAGAGTGAGAGCCACGCGCTATTTGAACACCTGACACAAGCGTTTCAAACAACAACCAGAAAGGTGCATGAACTCCAGTTGAAGCCTATCGACGGCATATCCAAGATTGTGCGCATGGAAAGTATTGCGGTTCTGGACAATGACGGTACTGCCAAATACTGCCACAGCGCATTGATCGATATAACCAGACAAAAACAGGCTGATCTGGCACTGCGTACTGAACATGCCCTAACACAGTGCTATCTCGATACTATTGAAACCATCATCGTAGTTCTGGATGGAGAGGGCCAAATCACGCTGATAAACCGCAAGGGGTGTGAACTGTTCGGTTCTAGCGAAAAGGAGCTGACTGGCAAAAACTGGTTTAACTTCTGTTTAGCGCCTTCAGAAGATGAAAAAAGCCACTTTGACACCTTTAAGGCTGTCATGGCGGGCAGACAAGAGTGTATCAAATATCATGAAACCTACGTTATTGACCGCTTCCAAGAAGAGCACTTAATCGCCTGGTACAACAGCTGTCTCCACGATTCTGCGGGCAACATAACAGGCGCACTGAGGGCAGGTGAAGATATCACCCAGCGCAAGCAAACTGCATCTTTACTGGAAGGACAGCGCATGGTGCTTGAGCTGATAGCAAGAGGTGCCTCTCTGGATAAGGTATTAAGCAGTCTGGCATTGGCAGCAGAATCACTCACCCCAAATATGCGCTGCTCGATTCTGCTGCTGGATGAAGAACATAGCTGCCTGCGCCTTGGGGCCGCTCCCAACCTACCAAATTATTGTCAGGATACCATTCACAAAGGAGAGCTTAAGATTACCGATGTCGCCTGTGGCGAAGCTGCACAGAGTGGCGAGCGGTTGATCATAGCGGACATTCAGAACCATTCACCTTGCGAGGCTTGCCACAAGCCAGCAAATGATGCCGGGGTGAACGCCTGTTGGGCCGAACCTATTCTCTCCTCCAGCGGCACCGTGCTGGGCATTTTTATCTCCTACCGCAACAAGGCATGGACACCAACACCTACAGAGCTTGGATTGGCTGAAGGCCTGGCACGTATTGCCAGTATTGCCATCGAGCGCAGGCAAACCAAGGCCCTGGCCCAGCAACACCAGGCTGCACTCACCCACATGGCACGCATTAACATCATGGGCGAGATGGCCACTGGCCTGGCACATGAACTAAACCAGCCACTGGCGGCAATCACCACCTTCACCGGAGCCGCCATGAGAATGCTACATGCTGGCATCCAAAGGCCAGATAAGCTGAACGAGGCACTACAAGGCGCACATGATCAGGCCATGCGCGCAAGCGAGATCATCCGCCATACACGTCAACTGATTCAAAAACGTGCACCACAGAAAAAAAAGGGCGATCTGAACGCACTGATCAAACAGGTAATCGAATTTATCCAATTTGAAGCACATGCAAAGAGCATCAGATTTGAAACCACATTGGATACAAATCTACCCCTGGTAACCATTGATAGCATTCAAATTGAACAGGTACTGCTGAATCTGCTGCGTAACGCTATTGATGCCACACCAGCAGCTAAGCGCAAACCACAAACAGTGGCTATCCAAGCTGATGTGAACAGCGAAGGGTGGGTACAGGTTAGCGTAACCGATACAGGCTGCGGCATGAACGAGGAGAGGCTGTCACATCTCTTCAAGCCTTTTTCAACCACCAAGGGCACAGCAGGCATGGGCATGGGGTTATCCATTTGTCGTTCCATCATGGAGAATCACGGCGGACGCTTATGGGCAGAGTCTAAGCTGGGCCGTGGGTCACGCTTTTATCTGACCTTACCACTAACTACCAAATGAGATGGGGATCAGCATGGAAGCAACTATCTTTGTTATTGATGATGATCAGGCAGTACGTGATGCCCTTACGCTACTGTTTGAAACTGAAGAGATGGTAGTGGAAACCTATGCCTCAGCCGAAGCCTTTCTTCAAACCTACAAGGCAAACTGCCCAGGCTGTCTGCTGCTGGATATCCGCATGCCCGGCATGAGCGGGCTGGAGCTGCAGCAAGCTCTCGCAGCCCGACAACTGCGCATACCCATCATCTTTATCACTGGCCATGGTGATATTGCCATGTCGGTGCAAGCCATCAAGGCTGGTGCCCTTGATTTCATCGAAAAACCATTTAATGACGAGTTATTAATGAATCGTGTGCGAGGTGCCATTGCCTACGATCTACGTTGCCGTCAGGAGGCTAAAGAGCGACAGGCCGCCCTGCCGTTAGGGAAAGAGAAGGCACAAGAGACACTGCACTCCATTGGCGATGCCATCATCACCACCGACACCAGCGGCACTGTGGAATACCTCAACCCCATTGCAGCACAACTAACAGGCTGGACAGCCTATGAGGCGTATGGCCAGCCACTTAACCAGATATTCAACATCATCAATGAGCACAGCGGTGAGCCCATCAATATTGCACTGAATGACTGTATCGAGCAATGCAACCCCATCAGGTTGGCAAGTGATGCCCTGCTGATCAGCCGAAACGGCGAACAGTTTGCAATAGAGGAGTCAGCAGCCCCCATCCTCAACAGCCATGACGAGCCATTAGGCGTCGTAATTATATTCAAGGATGTTACTGAACAACGACAAAAGACCAAAGAGTTGACCCATCACGCCACACATGACCCACTGACCGGGCTGGTTAATCGACGTGAATTTGAGCATCGCCTGGAGCGCGCTATAACCGCAAGCAAAGCACACTCAACTCAGCACATACTCTGTTACATCGACCTGGACAACTTCAAACCTGTGAATGATACAGCCGGTCATAACGCCGGTGATGAACTGCTACGGCAGGTTGTCACCCTATTCATGGGCAAGGTACGTTTCCGGGATACACTGGCTCGGCTGGGTGGTGATGAATTTGCCCTATTGATGGATAACTGCCCACTACAGAAGGCCTACGAAATTGCCTCCGAATTGGTGGCTGAAATCCAGGATTACCAATTTGTCTGGCAGGATCACCCCTTCCAGATTGGAGCCAGCATCGGCTTGGTTGCCATCGACGGCACATCTGAGAACGTATCAGATTTTCTGAATCAGGCTGACACCGCCTGCTATATGGCCAAACATCGGGGCGGCAACCAGGTACAAGTCTATCAGGAGGGCGTGGAGGCATTGACACAAAACCAGGGCAAGACCCTACATGCCGCTACCCTCTCCAGCGCCTTGGAGCAGGATCGCCTCCTTCTCTACAAGCAACCCATTATCTCACTCTTACCTGATCATAAAGCAATAACCCGCCATGAACTCTTGGTCAGGCTAGTGAATACAGAGGGGCAAATTATATTGCCAGGGGCCTTTATCCCCATTGCAGAACGTCATGGTCTGATGGCCGCTATCGACCGCTGGGTCATCCGCACGGCGTTTCAACACTACAACACACTATTTGCAGAAACCAGCACTGCCGGAATTGCAATAAACCTATCAGGCAACTCACTCAGCGATGACTCACTGCCAGAGTTCATACGCCAGCAATTTGCCGAATCAGCACTGCCCAAAGAACAGGTCTGCTTTGAGATCACCGAAGCTGCGGTACTGCAAAACCTTAAGCAGGCCGCTCTTTTTGCCGAAACCATGAAGAGTGAAGGCTGCCACTTTACGCTGGATAGATTTGGCAGTGGCATATCCTCTTTCAGCTATCTTAAAAAGATACCGGTGGACTACATTAAAATTGAGGGCAGCTTTATTTGCGGCATGTTACAAAACCCTGTCGATCACGCCATGGTGGAAGCAATCAACCACGTTGGCCACAGCATGGGCATCCACACCATCGCAGAGTGGGTAGAGAGTGATGCTGTCATCCAACGCCTAACCGAGCTGGGGGTAGACTACGCGCAAGGCTATGCGCTAAGCTCTCCTTGTCCCATGCTGAGCAACAACGCCTGAAAGAGTGCTGCCTTTCGTGATAGGAATCGCTTTTACACGCTGCTAATAAAACGCCATTTTACAGACTCAATTTAACCTGTAGACGGGTACAAAGGAGAAGCAAAATAAAGCAGAAGGAACTGCCGGAGAGAAGTAGCTAACAGTAGCGCAATAACAGCATTTCTGACTGGGCACTAAATTATAACTATAAGAAGGAATTACAAGTGCAATCAGATTCAACAGTCCATGTCGTTGATGACGACACGGCCATTTGCCAATCACTGGCTCTGCTAATGCATTCAGTAGGAATCAACGTACAGTGCCATGCCTCCGC
>Ga0316190_10000216_pt1 | contig 38240 bp, 34 predicted proteins | sample Eddworburrow2_MG_FD_204929 | JGI IMG/M metagenome (GOLD analysis project Ga0316190, IMG submission 204929) | Coastal sediment microbial communities from Maine, United States - Eddy worm burrow 2 | ecosystem: Environmental > Aquatic > Marine > Coastal > Sediment | place: USA: Maine | collected...
GCACCAGGTGAAGGTCTTCGATTCCGCAGTTACTGATCGGTTGCAGGGGGCGGATAACGGGCTGAAGGTCCGGGCGGACGTCGTAGTACAGCGGAGGATCGATGTGTAGCGTCGTACTGGAGATTCCTACGATTCGTACAATCTGGCCGACCGATGCATTCGCCCAGTCCTTGTCCCATTTGGACTTGGTGAACATGACGGTGGCGTCGTTGCCGTGTTGAATCTCAGCGATTCCACCCACCTGAAACGCTGCACTGTTCGCGACCATGATCTGGTGCGAGCCCTTGCGGGGGTGGGCGTGGACCGATGTCCACTCGCCGGTCTTGCCGGCGATCTTCACCGAGTTGGCCCCGCCCTTGGGGATATTGTCCTTCGGGATATTGAACTCGAGCGTTGGCACCGCGCCGGGTGCCCCGCGGAGCACCACGCCACTCTTCAGTCTCAAGGTTCGTTCGACCCGATACGAGCCTTTGGGAATGACCACCGCGCCGCCACCGAGACCGAAGGCTTTGTCGATGGCCCTTTGGATGACCGCCCCATTGTCGGCGCTATCGTCCACGCCGCGCGCCGTCACGATGTTGGCGCCGACTGGGACACCGCCCCGAACACCGGGTTCCCAGTCGATTCGATAGTCCTCGGTCAACGAGGTTCGCTCCATGTGCCCATGACCGCCTGCGAGCCTGTTCTGACGTGTCGTATGCCGATCGGTCAGGCGGTGACGAAGTTGACCAAACGGCCGGGGACCACGATTTCTTTTTTGATCTCGACGCCCTCGAGCAGGTTGGCCACCTTGGCATCGGCTTTCACCGCGGCCAACAGTGCCGCATCATCGGCTTGGGCCGGCACGGTGAGCTTGGCCCGTACCTTGCCCTTGATCTGTATGACGATCTCGATCTCCTCTTCGATCAGCAGGGACGGGTCGGCGACAGGGAACGGTTCCCAGACGATCGATTCGGTGTGCCCGAGCATCTCCCACAGCTCCTCGGCGACATGGGAGGCGAGCGGAGCGAACATCAACACCATCTGCTCGGCGACCGGGCGGGGCGTGCCCCCGTCGGGATAGGTCTGGGTGAGATGGTTGACCAGCTCGGTCAGCCGAGCGATCGACACGTTGAACCGCATGTCCTCCATACCGTCGCGCACCGCCTCGATGGTCTTGTGGACCAGGCGTAAGGTTTCGTCGGACGGTGCCGCATCGGAGACGCGCAGCTCGCCGTCGTGTTCATCGACCATCAGTCGCCAGGTGCGCTGCAACAGGCGGTAGACCCCGACGATGTCCTTACTGTCCCAGGGGCGGCTCTGGTCGAGCGGGCCGGTGAACATCTCATACAGGCGCAGCGTGTCGGCCCCGTATTCTGCGTAGATGTCATCGGGCGTCACCGCGTTCTTAAGGCTCTTGCCCATCTTTCCGAATTCTCGGTTGACCGGCAGCCCGTTGTAACGGAAACCCTCCTCGGTCTCCTCGACGTCGGAGGCCTCGACATAAAAGCCGCGATCGTCCGTGAACGCAGCGGCCTGGATGTACCCCTGATTGAACAGGCGGCCAAAGGGCTCTTCGGATGCGAGCTCGCCCAGGTCATAGAGGACTTTGTGCCAGAAACGGGCGTAGAGAAGATGAAGAACGGCATGCTCGACGCCACCCACATACAGGTCGACACCGCCCGTCTCAGAGCGGTCGCCGCCGGCGGACCCCATCCAATACCGCTCGATATCGGGGTCGACGAAGGCCTGTTCGTTGGTCGGGTCGAGATAACGCAGGAAGTACCAGCACGAACCGGCCCATTGGGGCATGGTGTTCAGTTCCCGGTGGTACTGTTTGGGGCCGTCGCCGAGATCCAACGAGACCGTGCTCCATGCCGCGGCCCGACCGAGCGGTGGTTGGGGAACCGAGCTCGTATCGTCGTTCTCGGAGGTTTCGGGCTCCCAATCGATCAGTTCGGGCAGCTCGACGGGCAGCTTGTCGTCGGGCACGGCCAGGGGTAGGCCGGTGTCGTCATAGATGATCGGGAAGGGCTCGCCCCAGTAGCGCTGACGGCTGAAGAGCCAGTCTCGTAGCTTGTAGGTGACCGTTCCGTCTCCGACCCCGTTCGATTGGAGCCATTCGATCATCGTGGTTTTGGCTTCGAGGCCGGTCATACCGTCGAGAAACCCACTGTTGATGGCGGGTCCATCACCGGTGTACGCCTCGCCGTCCCAGTCTGGTGGAGGTTGCACGGTCCGCACGATCGGCAGGTCGAAAGCCGTGGCGAAGTCCCAGTCCCGTTGGTCCTCGGACGGAACCGCCATGATGGCACCTGTGCCGTACCCCATCAGGACATAGTCCGCGATGAACACCGGGATCTGGGAACCATTGACGGGGTTGGTGGCGTAAGCGCCGGTGAATACGCCGGTCTTGGTCTTCGAATCGGTCTGGCGTTCAATCTCGGACTTCTGCGCGGCTTGGAGCCGGTAGGCCTTCACCGCTTCGACCGGAGTGGGTGCACCGGCGCTCCACACCGCACTGATTCCCTCGGGCCAGTCCGCGGGCGCGATCGCGTCGACGAGGGGATGCTCGGGGGCCAGCACCATGTATGTCGCGCCGAAAAGGGTGTCGGGGCGGGTGGTGAACACGGTGATCGGATCACTCGCTGTGGCGAACGTGACCTCGGCCCCGTGGCTCTTACCGATCCAGTTCCGTTGCATGGCCTTGATCGGTTCGGGCCAGTCCAGCCGGTCGAGATCATCGGCCAAGCGGTCGGCATAGGCCGTGATGCCCATCATCCACTGCTTGAGCGGCCGACGATAGACGGGGTAGTTGCCGCGCTCGCTGCGACCGTCAGCGGTCACTTCCTCGTTGGCCAGCACCGTTCCGAGCATCGGGCACCAGTTGACCGGCGCCTCTTCGCGATAGGCCAGTCGGTTCGAGTCGACCAGCCGGCGCTGCTCGATCGCCGTGAGATCTGACCATGGCCCCACGCCGGTCTCACGTTGACCCGATTCCCATTCGGAGATCAGCTCATCGATGGGCCGCGCCCGGTCGGCCTCGGTGTCATACCAGCTGTTGAAGATCTTCAAGAAGATCCATTGGGTCCACCGGTAGTAAGGGACGTCGGTCGTGGCGATGCTTCGACGATCGTCATGACCCAGACCGAGGCGGCGCATCTGGCGGCGCATGTTGGCGATGTTCGCCTCGGTGGTCACCCGCGGATGTTGGCCGGTCTGCACCGCGTACTGCTCCGCGGGTAGGCCAAACGCGTCGTATCCCATGGCGTGGAGCACGTTGTGCCCGGTCATCCGCTTGTACCGGGCGTACACATCGGTGCCGATGTAGCCGAGCGGATGGCCGACGTGGAGCCCGGCGCCGCTCGGGTACGGGAACATGTCGAGCACATAGAGGCGGCGACGGTCGGCCATCCTCTCGAAACCATCCGAGAGTGGACCCTTTGGGTTGGGGGCGCGGAAGGTGCCCTCGTGTTCCCAATGGTCTTGCCATTTCTGTTCGATCTGGGCGGCCCTGCCCGCGTTGTACCGGAATCGGGGCTCATCGTCGCTAACGGACATGGTGCCGACGGTACCCCGCGTGGAAACGCACGCGGTGCACATGGCTTGCCTGGCCCGCGGAACGGCGGGGCTGGCGACCTGAAACCGGTAACCTACTCGTCGCTATCCGTTGGTGCCACAGGCACTACAGTGCGCTTGGACGGGTGGGGTTGGGTAACCCCGACGATGAGCCAGGGGTCGAAGATACGTGAACACACTCACGTCGCGGATACGGGTGGCTGCGAGCGGGACCGGCTCGGTGACCTTCGCCGCTCCCGAGGGGCATGTCACCGTGCCGTGGAGCGAGCTTCACCAGGACGCCCTGAAGATGGCGGCGGGCCTCCAAAGCCGAGGCGTCAAAACGGGTGACCATGTCGCTCTGCTCGGCCCGACCTCGAGGCCCCTGGTGACAGCCATACAGGCGGTCTGGTTCGCCGGTGCGACCCTGATCGTGTTGCCGTTGCCCATGCGCCTGGGTTCGCTCGAGGAATTTGTGGATCAGACCCGCGAGCGGGTCCGCCAAGCCGACGTCGATCTCCTCGTCATCGATGCGGACCTGGCGCCGTTCTACGAAGCTCAGCCGGGCGACCCGTCAACCATCGGGTTCAGCGACCTGGTAGGCGGTGACCACCAAACGCTCTCCGCTCCCGACGAGGACCCGGACCGGCTGGCGATACTCCAGTTCACGAGCGGATCGACCTCCGAGCCCAAAGGGGTCATGCTCCCGGACCACACGGTGTGCGCCAACCTCGACGCCATCACCGAGGCGACCTCGCTGACCCGCGAACACGACGTGCTCGTGTCATGGCTGCCGCTGTACCACGACATGGGTTTGGTGGGCATGCTGACGTTGCCGATGGCGACGGGTTGTGACCTGGTGTTGGGTGCCCCCCAAGATTTCCTCGCCGCCCCGGTCCGCTGGATGGAATGGATCTCTCGCTATGGCGGCACCGCCACCGCGGGGCCGAACTTTTCGTGGGTCCTGGCCACCAGGGCATTGCGCAAGCACAACGAAACCCTCGACCTGTCCCGGCTGCGAGTAGCCCTGAATGGGGCCGAGCCCGTCGATCCGGAGACGGTGCGCGGCTTCATCGCCGCGGGGGAGCGTCATGGGTTCCGCCCGGGCGGAGTCTTTCCCGCCTTCGGGATGGCCGAGCTCGCCATCGCGGGCACCTTCCCGGTGCCGATGGCGGGGTTGCGAACCGACGTGGTCGACGCACGGGTGCTCGAACACGAGCAGTACGCGGCGGAGGTCTCACCCGGAGCGGAAGGGGCCCGGGAGCTGGTGCGGCTCGGCTGGCCCGTGCCCGGACTCGAGATCCGCATCGTCGACTCCTCCGGTCAGATCCAAGGAGATCGGGAGGTCGGCGAACTCCAGCTTCGCGGCACATCGGTCACGAGCGGCTATTACCGAAACGAGCAAGCCACCGAGGAGCTGTTTCAGGACGGCTGGCTCCGAACCGGTGATCTCGCCTACACCATCGAGGGTGAGATGGTCATGTGCGGGCGCATCAAGGACGTCATCATCGTCGGCGGCCGCAACGTGTTTCCCCAGGATGTCGAACGGGTCGCCGGTGATGTCGCCGAGGTTCGGTCCGGGAACGTGATCGCGTTCGGGATCGAAGGTCGACACGGCAAGCAGTCATTGGTCGTCGTCGCCGAATCGCGGGCCAACGATCTGGACACGGTGCGTCGCACGCTGGCGAAGCGGGTGCGCGAAGCGGTCGGCCTACCGGCCAAGGACATCGTCCTCGTGCCACCGGGCTCGTTGCCCAAGACGTCGAGCGGCAAGCTCCAACGATCCCTGTGTCGCACTCGCTACCTGGCCGGTGATCTGGCGCTCAGCCCGGCGCCGGTCGAGGTCGACTGAAGCCCTCAGGCGACGATATCGATGGGGGTACCGAGGGGCACCACATCGGCCAGCGCGGTGATAATCTCGTTCGGGATCCGGATACAACCATTGGACGCGCTCGACCCGACCAGCCAGGGCTTGTTGGTGCCGTGAAGGCCGATGACCGCTTCGCCGCCGTTGAAGGTCTTCAGCGCCTCGGATCGGGCCGACAGGCCGAGGATGTATGGCCCGTAGGCCCCGCTCGGGTTCGGCCGCCGTAGCTTGTCGTTGATGAAGAACCGTCCGGTCGGGGTCGGGGTGGCGGCCTTGCCCACGACCGCCTTGGTCTGCACGAGCACGGTGTCGGCGTTCAACACGGTGACCTGGCGACTACTTACGTCGACAAAGGCCCGAAAACTGTTCTCCGTGACCGTCACATCGGCGGCACGGACATAGCCCTGGGTGCCGTTGGGCCGAATTGGCAGCGACACCCGAAACCACTCGCCGAGGTTCTCGGTGACCAGGAACACCGTCGGTCCGCCGAAGATCGTGGTGTTGGCAAACGCCCAACTGGCCAGGCCCGGATCCGCCGCGGCCGGAATCGTTTGGTAGGCGTAGATCGTGGGAACGGCCACGGTCGCGACCTGGACCGGCCCGGTGTAGGGCGCGTTGATCGGAGTGGGCGCAGCGGGGGGCGGTGGCTTGGGTTGAGCGGTTTCGACAGGGACGGCCGCCACCACGGGTTCGATGACGGCTGTCGTAGGCACCACCGTCGTCGTGGGGGCCACGGTTGTGGTGGGTGCGATGGTTGTGGTGGGTGCGATGGTTGTGGTGGGTGCGATGGTTGTGGTGAGCGCAGGCACGGTCTTGCCGAGCCCGTCTTCCTCGGCGGACCACTCAGCTCGACGCGGTGCCGGCTTGGCGATCCCGTCGTGCGCCAGCAGCCCGCGGGTCGCGGTCTTGTGCTCGGCGGTGACCGGCTCGACGGACTCGAGCGCTACGGCCTCGCGGGTTGGTGATGCCCCGAGTACGTCGACGCGCTCGTTGACCGTTCCCAGCGAACAGGCCGAGGCCGCCGTCGCAGCGAGCACCGTGACCCCTGCGACCTGTCGCGCCTTTGCCCAGATCGCCGGGGCGATCTGCCGATTCAGGTGAGGCCTGCTCACTAATATCTGCTCCCGCACTGCCCGCTGCTGAGAATCAATTCCGCCTTCGCTCGTAGCGTACCGCTTGACGTCTCGCGACCTTCCACCCCGGACAAAACCGACTGTGGCGTGCGATATCGCCCGGCGCTGGCATGTGCCTGGCACCGGTCAGATGGTGTTGGAGCCGAGGTATGGCGGGTCAGTCGGCCTGGAGCGCTTCCAGTACCGGCAACCAGGTGTCCGGGTCGGTCTTGTACGGGGCGTAGAACGACAAGCGATCGACCACGTCGCCATAGCGGGCGTTGATCTCCTGGGCGATCCCCGCCGGCTCGGACACCACCGCGAACGTGCTCAGCATGTCGTCGTCGATCAGCTCACCCATCTCGACCCATTTGCCGGCCTTGGACATCACGTTCAGCTCGTCTTGCAGCCCACCCCAGCCGTGATGGTCCAACACGGTCCGGTACGCCGGAGTCGATCCGTAGAACGCGATCTGCTGTTTGACCGCGGCCGCGGATTTGGCCATGTCCTCTTCGGTGGCACCCGTCACGACGAATCCAGGTCCGGAGATCTCGATGTCGGCCAGGGTGCGGCCCGCCTTGGCCGCACCGCGCTCGAGTGCCGGCAAGGTCACTTCTCGCAGAAACGCTTCGGTGGCGAAACCATGGGAGAGGAACAGGTCACAGGTCTCGCCACAGACCTCGGTCATGAGCGGTCCCACACCGGCCAGCGCGATCTTGGGATTGCCATACGGGTTGGGACCCGGGTTGAAGAACGGCGTCATGATCGTGTGGGTGTAGAAGTCGCCCCGAAAGTCGAGCTTCGTGCCCTCGTTCCAGCTCTCCCAGATGGCGCGGATGGCCAGGATCATCTCTCGCATCCGGGCCGCGGGCTTCGACCACTCCATCGAGAAGCGTTTGGTGATGTGGGGTTTGATCTGGCTGCCCAGCCCGAGAACGAACCGGCCCTTCGAGTACGCCTGCATGTCGTAGGAAATGTTGGCGAGGATCATCGGGTTGCGGGCGAACGCGACCGCAATACCCGTTCCAAGCTCCATCTTCTCGGTCTGCTGGGCGGCGAGCAGTAACGGAAAGAACGGGTCGTGGGACGTCTCTGCGGTCCAGAACCCGTCGTATCCGGCCGCCTCGGCTTCCCTGGCCCGATCTCCGACTCCATCGATGGAGAAATCTGTTCCCGTACCGGTATCGACGCGCATGCCCCGACGGTAGTAGATCAGCAGACTCCTAATGGTCCCGGAGGTAGTCCTCGAACTTGGCGGCCAGCTCGTCGCCGCTCGGCAACGCGTCCGCGGACTTGGCGCGGGCGTCCGCCTTGGTCTCCAGCTCATGTAGATAGTTGGCCTGGCGGGGGTCGCGCTCGGCCAGCTCGTCCAGTTTCCGTCGCGTCGTTTGCGCCTCATCGGCGAGGCCGCCCGTCCTGATCACCAGGTCACCGACGAGCGCCAGCTGCTCGAGCAAGGCGATAGTGGCCAGCGGATACGGCATGGCGGCTGCGTAGTCCGGGACCTGGGCCCACAGCCCGACGGCCGGTAGCCCGACCTCGGCACACCGGATCTCGATGGCGGCCGCCACCGTGGCGGGTACATCCAACCGACCGGGCTCGAATCCGACCCGGCTGGCGAGCTCGGGGTTCGTCGCCGTGGACACGACGCGAACCGGACGGGTGTGGGGGGTGGCGATGGGATAGGCCCCGAGGTCGACGACGAGCTCAACCCCAAACTCGAGCGCCAGATCGACCACCGCCTGGGAAAAACTATTCCAATGGGAGTCCGGTTCGGCGCCGACGAGTAGCAGGATGTCGTTCCCGAACCGATCAGCCGCGGCTCTCATCTCGATCGTCGGCCAGCGGAGTCCTTGGTTGATGCCATCAACAATCGACATGATGGGTCGTCGGGCCCGGTAGTCGAGCAACACGTCGGTGTCGAAACTGGCGATCAGATGACTGTCTAGCTGGCTGAGCAGCTCACTTCTGGCCCGTAGGGCCGCCATACCCGCGTCTATCCAGCCATCGAGACCGATGACGAGGACCGGCCCAGCCAGTCCGGGGTGTTCGTGGAGCTGATAGAGCTCGCGATCGACCATGGTGTCCACGGTAGCGATCGGTGGGCCCCGGGCGGTGGTTCTCAGCCGGTCGACTCTGCTTTGTCGTGCGATTGTGATGCGCACTGATGATCTGCGTTTGGCCGGTCCCCATCGCCCCTGGTCACAGCCCCTTCAGCGCACGTCTCCCCATCTCCTCGCCAAGGGTAGGTGGCTATCGTTACAGGATGGCTGTAATCGACGTCAGTGACGCAACCTTCGAGGCCGAGGTGATGGCTCGGTCCGACGACCGACCCGTGGTAGTCGACCTCTGGGCCCCGTGGTGTGGACCCTGCACCACCCTCGGACCGATCATCGAGCAGGCCGTGGATGCCACCGAAGGTGAGGTCGTGCTGGCGAAGATCAACGTGGACGAAAACCCTCAGGCCAGCCAGATTTTTCAAGTACAAGGCATCCCCGCGGTCTTCGCCATCTCCGAGCGCAAGATCGTCAACAGCTTCGTGGGCGCTCAGGGCGAGGAAGCGGTCACCGCCTTTGTCCAGGGGTTGCTCCCGAGCGAGACCGACAATGCCATCGCCGCCCTGATCGAGGCCGGCGATGAAGCATCCCTTCTGCAGGCCCTGGAGTTGGAGGCGGACAACGAGGGTGCCGTGTTGGCCCTCGCCGAGTTGCTCATCGGATCGGATCGGGCCGACGAGGCGATGACGCTGCTCGAGCGATTGCCTGACACCGCTGGATCCCGGCGGGTCAAGGCGTTGGCCCGCACCGGCGCGAACGTCGACGGTGACGAGGACATCGACGCCCGACTGGCCACCCTGCTTTCGACCGTGAAGCATGACGATGATGCTCGTCAGCAATTCGTGGACCTTCTCGAGCTGCTCGGCGCCGATGATGAGCGGACCACCGCCTGGCGAAAGAAGCTGACCACCGCCTTGTTCTGAGCTGCGGCAACGGCCGCAGGTACGGCTGTCCCCCAGAGGAGCCGGGCCTTCCGGCGAATTGAGGCTAGGGTTCCATTTGCCACTTTCCCCTCAACTCAGCCGCCATGGAGCTCGCTCCGGCGTAGCCCAGTGGGGAAGACATGTCATCTGTTGCGCCGGATCGACCCGGACCGCATCCCGATGCAGGGCTCGATCCGGGCCCACCGAACTTGGGGATCATGGCGCCCCTCGAACGGTTGGCCATGCCGGTCGAAAGCCGGCCATGGCCGGCTCCGGTGGAGGATCTGGCCGATCGGCTCGGGATTGCTCCCATCCGGATGGTGGCCACATCGCTGGCCTTGGTGGTTCTGGCGGGTATCGGCTGGCTCGTGTACGGGGGTGAGAGCGAACCGCTGCCAGAGCTCACCATCCCTCAGGTCACGGTGGTACCGACCACAGCCATTGCCGAACCGGGTTCCCCTGCTCAGGGTGCAAGGGACTCGCCGATCGTGGTGCACGCAGCCGGGGCTGTAGTCCATCCCGGAGTGTACGAGTTGGCCCCGGGGGAGAGGGTGGCGGATCTCGTGGCGCGGGCCGGAGGGCTGCGGTCCGACGCGGATCTGGCTCGGCTCAACCTTGCTGGCCTCCTCGCGGACGGCCAGCGTCTCTATGTGCCGGTGACCGACGAGGTCGTTCCCGCGCCCGTGGTGCCGCAGGGCTCGATCGCCGCGGTCGGCGGCAGGGCCGGAGGTGCGGTGTCGATCAATGAAGCCGACGCCACGACCCTCGAGCAATTGCCCGGTGTCGGGCCGGCCATCGCCGGGGCCATCGTGGAGTACCGAACGGCCAACGGCCCGTTTGTCTCGGTGGAGGAGCTGCTCGGCGTGAGCGGTATCGGTGAGGCGAAGCTGTCCGCGCTTCGAGGCCGGATCACCCCATGAGACCCATGGACGCCAACCTGTCGAGCGAGGGCCCCGGCGGGGATGGCCAGAATCGCCTCATCACCCCGTCGGATATCCCCCTGCTGCTCAGCGCGGTCGCGGCGGCGGTAGGCGCGCTGACCGAGCCGCCGGTGCCCGTTTGGGTCGGGCTCGCCGTGCTCGGCTCGGGACTGGTCCTGCGGCGGGCGGGGATGCGACTCGTCATCCTCGGGGTGGGTTTGGCGTTGCTGGTCGGGGCCCGCGGGCACCAGGCCCGGCTCGGTCTGGCGTCCCCCGAACCGGGCCTGTTCACCGGTGAGGTCGTGTTACTCGGCGATCCCGAGCCGGCGGGTCAGGGGGTTCGGGTACTGGTGCGCATCGGATCTCACCGGGTGGAGGCGTGGGCCAGAGGCCCGGCGGCATGGGACCTCGAGCGCCTTTTGGCCGGCGAAAGGATTGCGGTAGCCGGGCACCTGGGGCCGGTTACGGTCGCGGGGCCCATCCGCGACTGGCTCGATCTGCGCCATGTGTCAGGCCGTTTAGCCGTGGCCCGAGTGCTCGGGCCGCCCACCGTTGGGGTGTGGCCGACCCGGGTGGCCAACGGCCTGAGGCGCAACCTCGAGCGCGGGGCGTCGGTGCTCGATCCCGAGACGCGCAGCCTGTTCACCGGACTGGTTCTGGGAGATGATCGGTATCAGGGCCCCGTGGCGGTCGATGATTTTCGGGGGGCGGGTCTCGGTCACCTTCTCGCCGTATCCGGACAGAACGTGGCCTTCGTGCTGGCTTTGGTGCGGCCGTTGCTCCATCGTCTGTCGCTGATCCCCCGATTCGCGTCCTTGCTGGGGACGCTGGCGTTCTTCGCGCTCCTCACCCGGTTCGAGCCGTCGGTGCTGAGGGCCACGGTGATGGCCGGGATCGCGGCCGGCGTCGCCACGATCGGCAGTCGTACTTCACGCCTGCGGCTACTGGCGCTGACCACGACGATCATCCTGGTCGTCGACCCCTTCCTGGTGCGCTCCCTGGCTTTCCAGCTCTCGGTCGGCGCGGCGTTCGGAATCGTCGCTTTCGCGCCGACAATCACGGCCCGGCTGCCCGGCCCCGAGCCCTTCGCCGCGGCGATTGGGGTGACCTTGGCCGCTCAACTGGGGGTAGCCCCCATCGTGTTGCCGGTGTTCGGTTCCTTGCCGCTCGTGGCCCTACCGGCCAACCTGGCCGCAGCACCGGTCGCCGGTCCGGTGATGGCGTGGGGTCTGACCGGAGGCATGCTGGCCGGTATCGCCCCGCCATGGCTGGCGGCGCTGTTGGCGCTACCCACCCGCATCGGGGTCGGCTGGATTGCGGGCGTGGCCCGGGTGGCCTCGGCTTCGGGCCTCGGGGACGTTCACCAGGGTCAACTCGTCGCGGGGATGGTGGTGGGAGGGGTCACCGGCGTCATCGTCCGGTGGTTCGCCGACTCTGGTGTGGGGCGGGTGGTGCCTCGGGGCGTCGGGTTCGGGGTGGGGGCCGTCACCGTCGTCGCGTTGGTGCTGGCCGCGAACCGGGCCGCCTCGGATCCCGCGATCACCGCCGACGGCTTGCAGGTCTGGGACGGGGACGCGGTGGTTGTCGTTCTCGACGATGAGCAGGGGCCAGCGGCCTCGCTCGCGGCCATTCGGCGCCGGCGTATCGGTCGCATCGACCTCGTCGTTTCCACGAGCGGTTCGCGCGCGCATGGTTTGGTGATCGATGCTTTGGCGGCTCGCCACGACTTGCGCGCCGTGGTGGCTCCATCAGGGCACCGCATAGGTCGGGCCACGACGCTCGACCCTCCTCGTGATCTGATCATCGGGGACGTGTACCTCCGGTTCGAGTCAACGGCCGATCTGGGCACTGTAAGAGTGGAAATGACCGCCCTCGGCGATAGTTCGTCGGGGGTGAAGCGTGGTGGGCGCGAACGCTGACGGGTCGGAGGGCAGGGGTACGAACGTGTAGCTTGCGGCTACGTGGAGCCCATATTCGGCGGTCGTTGTCCCGACCTCGCAGACCCGCCCATCGTGGTCGGCATCATCGATGTGCCGGGCACGACCGGTTCGGCCGACGCGCTGATTCGCCGCGGGAGGGAGCTCGTCCGGCTCCACGCCGACGCGCTCTACCTCGATCCGACACGATCGGCGGCCGGCGCCGGCCCTATCGACGCCTCCATCCCTTCGCTGATGGGCGCCATCGGCGCCGAGTGCGGGTTACCGATCATGGTGCGGGCCCGCACACAGGTGGACATCGAGGCCGCCATCGCCGGCGCCCCCGCGTGGATCGATCTCACCGCATGGTCCGACGCCGCCGCCCCCGATGTGGGCGAGTCGGCGACGGGACCGGCGACGCTCCAGTCGCCACACCCGTCGGACTGGTCGCTCGTCGGGCGATCGGTGGTCGATGTCGGTGTCCTCGAAGAGCCAGGGCTGAGCGAGCGCCTGGAATGCATCGCCGAGATGGTCGCGGGTGGTCAGGACGTGGCATGTCGTATGGCGCCCGGCTCCCACACGGCGTCGACGGGAGCGGCCGCCCTGGCCATTGCACTGAGGCGGGGAGCTCGGATGATCATAACTTCCGATGTGAGGTCCGCTCGTCGCACCGCTCAGGTGATGTCGTGTCTGACGAACGCAGGACGCCGGCGATGACCGGCAGGGTGATCCTGTACAAGGGTGACGACCACACCCTGCTGACCGATCGGATGAAAGAGGGGATCGCCGAGCTCGTCGGTCCCGATGACCCGGACCTGCTGATCGACGAGTTCGACGGCGAGGACTATCAGCTTTCCGAGCTGATCGACGCGGCTCGAACCCCGCCGTTCTTCGGGGACCGCCGCATCATCGTCGCCCGATCCGTGGATCGATTCTCGACGGCCGACTCGGTCGTTCCCCTCGTCGAGTACCTCGCCGACCCTTCCCCCACCACGACGGTGGTACTCGGGTGGGTGAAGGGCAGAGTGCCCAAGAAGTTGACCGATGCGCTGGCCGGCGCGGCCGACGCCGAGACCATCGCCGCAGGCAAGCCCCGCAGCGGCAAGGCGCAACGGGACTGGATCGGGGAGCGGTTGTCGGGTGCCGCGGTCATGTTCGACCGTGAGGCCGAGAGGTTGATCGCGGACCGCATCGGCCAAGACCTGGCCCGGTTGAGCGGCTTGATCACCATGTTGGAGTCCACCTTCGGTGCGGGCACCAAGCTGACCGGTCACGACATCGAACCGTTGCTGGGGACCCAGGGATCGGTGCCACCGTGGGAGCTCACCGACGCCATTGACCGAGGCAACATCGTGACCGCCCTGGAGAAGCTGGGACGCATGCTCGACGCCGGCGCCATGCACGAGCTTCAGGTCATGCGCACCCTCGAACGCCACTACTCCCAAATGCTCAGCCTGGATGGGTTCGAGGCGGTGGGGGACACCTCGATAGCGAAGCATCTCGGGGCGGCGCCGTTCACCGCCAAGAAGCTCTCATCGCAGTTGCGGCGCATCGGGTCGGGTCGGGTGGGTGAAGCGATCGTCCTGCTCGGCGAAGCCGATGTGGACCTGCGCGGCCGCACCGCCGTGCCATCACGTACCACCATCGAGGTGCTCGTCGCCCGGCTGGCCAGGCTCAGCCGATGAGCCAAGCACCGCCCTTGCCGGCTAGGAGACACTGAATGGCCTCGGTCTTTTTTTCCGACGAACAAGATGCCGAGCCCGTCGATGCCCAGGCGCTGGCCGCGCTGGCGCGGGCGGTGCTCGATGAGGAATCGGTGCCACCCGACGTGGAGGTGGCGATCATCCTGGTGGATGTCGCGGCCATGACCGAGCTGAACGGGAGATTCATGGGCCACGAGGGCCCGACCGACGTGCTGTCGTTTCCCATCGATGAGCTGGGCGTGGAACCGGGCCGCTGGCCCGATGGCGCATCGTCCGGTCCGGCCCGACGCTCGGTCCCCGATGACGAAGTCCCCTTCGTGCTCGGCGATATCGTGCTGTGCCCGAGCGTGGCCCGGGCCCAAGCGGAGCGCCATTCGCTTCCCCTCGAGGCCGAACTTTCCATGCTCACGGTCCACGGGCTGTTGCATCTACTGGGGATGGATCACGCGAACCCGGCCGATGCCGCGGTCATGTTTGAGGCCCAGCACGCCCATCTCACCAGGTTGGGCATTCCCAGCCCCGGCCCGGCGGCCTGGATGTAGCTACGCGGCCTGGATGTAACTACGCGGCCTGGATGTAACTACGCGGATATCTCAACCCGCGACGCTCTGGCGGGGGTGTTCGGCCGGCCGAGGCGCTGGTGGCGCGCCGGTCAGCCCTGGCCGGCGCGGACTCTGGCTATCAGTCGGGACTTGTCCCGAGCAGCCTTGTTTTTGTGAATCACACCCTTGGTCGCCGCCTTGTCAATTTTCTTGATGGCGATCTCCAAGGCTTCGATGGCATCTTCGCCGGACGCCGCGGCAATCTCGACGTTCTTGCGTCGGGTGCGCAGTTCGGAGCGAACGGTGCGATTACGGAGACGCCTCCGCTCGTTCTGGCGATTTCGTTTGATCTGACTCTTGATGTTGGCCACGTCTGGCTCAGTCACTCTCTGTCGAAAGCCCATGCGAGGTGGATGGGCCCATGTTCAGGACTTCACCAGCGTAGTCTATTGCCAGCCTCGACCCGTGCCCGCGGCAACTCCGGTATGAGGCCGAGCGGCCGGTCAGAGGCGGTAGCGTTGCGGTTCGGATGCATGTGCCCCGTGGTGGTGGCGCTCAGCCGATCGATCCCGTTCTCGCAACAGAAGCCTTCATCACTCATGGACCGCTCGAAGATTCGCAACACGGCGATCATCGCTCACATCGATCACGGCAAGTCGACGCTTGCCGACCGCATGCTCGAGGTGTGCGGGGCGGTCGATCCGCGGGCGATGCGCGCCCAGTATCTCGATTCGATGGATCTTGAGCGCGAGCGGGGCATCACGATCAAGCTTCAGAGTGTGCATCTGAACTATCGCGGCCATGTCGTCAACCTCATCGACACGCCCGGACATGTGGATTTCGGTTACGAGGTGTCACGCTCGTTGGCGGCGACCGAAGGGGTGATCCTGTTGGTCGATGCCGCTCAGGGCATCGAGGCCCAGACGCTGGCCAACTGCTATCTCGCCATGGAGAACGACCTCGAAATCGTTGCGGCCCTGAACAAGATCGATCTGCCGGCGGCGGAGCCCGATCGCTATGCCGCAGAGATCGAACAAGTGCTCGGTATCCCGGCCGAGGACGTCCTGCGGATCAGCGCCAAGACCGGCGATGGTGTCGAGGCGTTGATGGACCGAGTGCTCGAGCGGATCCCCGCCCCGATGGCCGATCCCGATGCACCCCTTCAGGCACTCATCTTCGACTCCTACTACGACCAGTTCCGCGGCGTTGTCTCGTCGGTCCGGGTCGTCAACGGGGCGATCGACCGAGGCCAGAAGCTTCGGTTCATGCAAGCGGGCGAGCACCACGAGGCCGATGAGATCGGGGTCCGGTCACCGGATCCCACTCCGGTCGACCGGCTTGGGCCCGGGGAGGTCGGCTACCTGATAGCCGGGATCAAGGACGTGGCCAGTGCCCGGTCGGGTGAAACCGTCACCGATGCCATCAGGCCGGCGCAAGAGCCGCTCGATGGGTACCTCGAACCTCGGCCGATGGTCTTTGCCGGGCTCTACCCCATCGACGGTGATGACTTTCAACTGTTGCGTGAATCGCTGCAGAAGCTGAGGCTGAACGACTCGTCGATCACTTTCAGCCCCGAGACCTCCGGCGCTCTCGGGTTCGGGTTTCGTACCGGCTTTCTCGGCTTGTTGCACATGGAGATCACTCGAGAACGACTCGAGCGCGAGTTCGATCTCGGCCTTATCGCCACCGCTCCGTCGGTGGCCTACAAGGTGGTGCGCTCCGGCGGGCGTGAACTGGAGATCGAGAATCCCTCGGAGATGCCGTCGCCCGGTGAGATAGATCGGATCGAGGAGCCCTTTCTCAAGGCGGCCATCATCGCGCCGGCCGAATACACCGGGACCCTGATGGATCTGTGTCAGTCCCGAAGGGGCGAGATGCTCTCGATGAACTATCTGTCGCCCGAGCGGCTGGAGCTCCAGTATCGACTCCCGCTGGCGGAGGTGGTGATGGACTTTTTTGACCAGCTCAAGAGTCGAACCCAGGGCTACGCCAGCCTCGATTACGAACCCGCGGGCTACAGCGCATCCAACCTGGTGAAGGTCGACATCTTGTTGTCGGGAGAACCGGTGGATGCGTTCAGCATGATCGTGCACCGCGATGCGGCGGACGCCTACGGCCGGAAGATGGCCGACAAGCTCAAGGAGCTGATCCCCCGCCAACAGTTCGATGTGGCCATCCAGGCCGCGATCGGCGGGAAGATCATCGCTCGCACCACCGTGAAAGCATTCCGCAAGGATGTGACGGCAAAACTGTACGGCGGTGACATCACGCGGAAACGCAAGCTGCTGGAGAAACAAAAAGAGGGTAAGCGCAAGATGAAGGCGATCGGGAGCGTGGACATCCCTCAGGAAGCCTTCATATCCGCGCTGAAACTTGATGAGTGACCGCCGCGTACGTTCGGCCGGGGTGGCGGCTGCTCGCTACAATGCGTACAGAGATTCATGATGATCAATATCGGAACCGGGATGTGCAGCGGGATCCGCTGTCGCATGTCGACCGGGTGTCACCTGGTCGGGCGAGGTCGGCAGTTCGGTCGCGCCCGTTCGCTCCGGGTTGGCCGGCGGGCGACGAGCCGGCCGCGGAGGGTCGCCTGATGCTCGACGATCGCAAGGCCGCGATTCTTCACGCGGTGGTAGAGGGCTATATCGACACCGCGGCGCCGGTGGGTTCTGGCTGGGTGGCCAAGGCGCCGGGCGTGGCGGTATCGCCTGCCACGGTTCGCAATGAGATGGTTGCGCTCGAACGGGATGGCTATCTCATTCAACCCCACACCAGCGCAGGTCGGGTGCCTACGGACAAGGGCTACCGGTTCTTTGTCGACAGCCTGGGCGGTCGTGGCTATCTGGGCGAGATGGAGGCCGCGAGGGTGCGAACCTTCTTCGCTCGATCGCACGGAGCGCTGGAACGGACACTCCAGGACGCCAGCTTGTTGTTGTCGGGTCTGACCGATCACGCGGCGGTCATCACCAGCCCTCACCAGAACACGGCTGCGGTGCGCTCAGTCCAGGTGGTCGTCTTGTCCGAGGGCGTGGCGTTGGCCGTTCTCGTGCTCTCCAACGGGGCCATCTTGAAGTACACCTTGGAATTTGACGGGGTACTCGACGAGGAATCCGCGCGGCGCGCGAACGAGGTGCTGAGCGCCGGGCTGGTCAACCGGCCCTTGGGCAGCACGGTGCCCGCCGAGGCTGCGGGGTTGGATGAGATGGTCGACGAGGTGGTTGTCATGACCCTCGACGCCATCAGGAATGATCAGAGCGCACGCGAGCAGATGTATGTCGGCGGCGCATCGCGGATGGCCCAAGCGTTCGATGCCGTCGATACGGTCGAACGGGTCCTCTCCCTACTCGAGGAGCAATTGGTGGTTGTGAGCTTGCTTCGGGATGTCATCGACCGGGGCCTCAGCGTGGCCATCGGAACCGAGACCGGTCTCGAACCCCTGGCGGAATGTTCCCTGGTGGTGGCGCCCTATCTTGTTGAGGGAGACGACAACACGGTGGGTACCGTTGCGGTACTCGGACCGACAAGAATGGACTACTCCCAAGCCTTGGCCGCGGTTGCCGTGGTGAGCAAGCGCCTTGGCGATCGCGTCAGCGAGGGATGATCGATGGCCACTGACTATTACGAGCTCCTTGGTGTGTCACGCACGGCCACCCAAGCAGAGATCAAAAAGGCGTATCGAGCGACAGCGCGCAAGCTTCATCCCGACGTCAATCCCGATCCCGATGCCGAGACGAGGTTCAAGGAGCTCACCAAGGCCCACGAGACCCTCTCTGACCCCCAGCGTCGGGCCCGTTACGACCAGTTCGGCCCCGACGGCGGCAACCTGGGCGGTGCGGGAGCGAGTCCGTTCGGTACCGGCGGGATCGGTGACATATTCGACGCGTTCTTCGGGCAGGGCCAGAGCGGCTTCGGTGGAGGCCAATCCTCCGGTCCGCCGGTGGCCGTGGGCGAGGACGTGGAGACCCAGGCAGAGCTTACGCTCGAGGAGGTTGTGTCCGGGGTCGAACAAGAGGTGACGGTGCGCACCGCCGTCGCCTGCGATACCTGCGAGGCCTCTGGTGCCAGCCCCGGCACCTATCCCTCCACCTGTGAGGAATGCGGCGGGTCGGGGCGGGTACAGCGCCTTCGCCAGTCGATTCTCGGTCAGATGGTCACCGCAGCCGCGTGTTCGTCGTGTTCTGGGCTCGGCCAACAGATCCTGTCACCGTGCGACGATTGTCGGGGCGATGGCCGCACCGTCGAGATGCGCAGCTACAACGTCGACATTCCTGCAGGGGTCGATACCGGCACCACCTTGCGCCTGACGGGTCGCGGTGCGGTGGGCCGGCGTGGTGGCCCGACGGGCGATCTCTACGTGACGGTCAAGGTGGCGGATCATGATCGCTTCGTGCGCGACGGCTTCGATCTCATCGAGGTGTTTCCGGTGAGCTTCTCGCAGGTCACGTTGGGCGCGGTGATCCCGTACGAGACCTTGGACGACGACGAGGACCTGGTGGTCCCGGCCGGAACCGAGAGCGGAAAGGTGTTTCGGCTTCGCGGCGCGGGGGTTCCGTACCTGGAGCGCCAAGGGCGGGGGGATCTGCTCGTGCGGGTCCAGATCGAGACACCGACAGACCTCACCCCAGAACAAGAGGAGCTGCTACGGCAGTATGCCGCGCTCCGGGGCGAGGACTTGGCGCCCGCCGATACCGGCCTGTTCTCTCGTCTCAAGTCCGCCTTCCGCTAGCGGGGTGTTGACGGAATGCCGCTGAGTGCGAGGCGCCGGAATGTGTCTTTCGGCACCCTGCTCGCGGCCCGACACTAGGTGATGGATCAGACCGAGCCGGTGGAGCCCCCGGGATCCAACGGCGCCGGCCCTCATGTTGGCGCCGGCCCTCATGTTGGCGACGGCCCTCATGTTTTTGTCGACGACCTCGAGTCGCCCGTGTTGCGCGATCGTGATCGGCACCATCTCGAGCGGGTACTGCGGCTTCGCGACGGCGACGGGCTGACCATCTGTGACGGGCGGGGCGCATGGCGTCGGGCCGTCTACGGGCCCGAACCACGACCCGCGGGGGAGCTGAGCGTTCTCGCTCCGGCCGCGCCTGAGGTGACGGTGGCTTTCGCTCCGGTCAAGGGTGACCGGCCCGAATGGGTGGTCCAGAAACTGACCGAGATCGGCGTGGATCGGATCATTCCCATCACTTGCGACCGCTCAGTCGTGCGGTGGAAGGGAGCGAGGAGCGCCAACCATATGGAGCGGTTGAGGCGCATCGCCATAGAAGCGGGGATGCAGAGTCGGAGGGTGCACCTGCCCATCGTCGAGGATCCGGCTTCGTTCGCGGAGGTCGCCGCTCGCGATGGGGTTGCTCTCGCGGATCGGGGCGGTGATCCGGCGTCGTTGCAGCACCCCACAATCCTGGTCGGACCCGAGGGAGGTTGGACCCCCGCCGAGCGTCGATCGGTGGATCACTCGGTCGGGTTGGGGCCTCATATACTCCGCACCGAAACTGCGGCCCTGGCGGCCGGGATCATGGTGTGTTCGGCCCGGTATTGGGGGGGCCTGAATGCCTAGAGCGGTCGCTGATCCGTCGGTCACAATTCGTGACATTCTTGATGCCCCTTCTCACACGTTGTGACCCGACATGAGCTAAACCGCCCACAGTGGTTGATTCAGGCACTCGATGCGCATAATGTTGCCCCTGTCTGGTCTTTCAGAATCAAGACGACGAATGTTGATTCTCCGAGTGAAAGTGGGCATTGATGCTCAGCGAAACCGAAGCGAGCACCGGTGAGGCACCTCTCACCTATGGCCGCAAGGTTGGTGAGCGGTTGCGGGCGATTCGTCGTCAGAAGCGGCTGTCTCTTCAGGATGTCGAAGCAGGATCTAGTCAGGAGTTCAAGGCCTCGGTCTTGGGTGCCTACGAGCGCGGCGAGCGGGCCATCTCCGTGCCTCGTCTCCAACGTCTGGCTCGCTTCTACAGCGTGCCAGTGGACCAACTCCTGCCGCGAGACGAAGGCCCAGACTTTGGTGATGGGGCTCCGCCGGATACCACCGGCCGCGGTACCAGCGGCCCTGTCTCGTCGGTCACCATCGATCTGACCCGCCTTGAGAGCTTGTCAGGTCCCGAAGCCGACATGCTCAGCCGATATCTGACCATGATCCAGGTGCAGCGCCAGGACTTCAATGGTCGGGTGCTCACCATTCGTCGCGATGATCTGCGGGCACTGGCCTGCATTCTCGGGACGGGCGTCGACGGCGCGGCCCCTCGGCTCGATGATCTGGGATTGAACGTCGGGCACTGACCAAACGGTGGCCCTCGGCCCCGATCCATGCAACGACACCCTGACCGGCGCTCTGCGCCGGTCAGGTGCGTTTTGGGGGAAGGCCCGCCCACCGGTTGTCATTGTCCGAGGGTTGAAGATCTGGCCGGACTCGTTGGAAGATGAGTCAGCACCGCGTATCGTAAGGGCTTCAGGCGGACATCATTCGGGCTAGCTGGCGGAATGTCTTTGGGGTTGAGCTGAGGCTCGATCCCGGACGAGCAGGTACCTACGGGGCGGATCGGAAACGACACCGCTTTGCTCGTCATCGACTCCCCGGCGCGCCCGGAGGTCTTCGTCGTTCCTGGCCCTTTGTGGATCAGGTGCGGCCGAGGCCACTGGCGAGGGTTCGGGAGCGCCCTCGCCAGTCGGCCGCGTGCGGCGTTTGACTCGGCCCGCGGCCCTGCCCCAAGTCCGGGCGCCCTGGACCCGGTGGTTGGCTACCCAGCCGGAGGGCGGGCTGCGATCTCGTCGATGAATCGACGCGCTGACCGAGGGGAACGGGCCTCGAGCCGGGTGCGAAGGCTGCTCGAGCCAAACATCCTGACCGCCAGAACCGCGGGGACGATGACGATCCATGCCGTCGCCAGCACCATCACCGTGATCCGGCCCAGGCTGAGTGCCGGGACCATGCCGCTCGAAGACCAGGCGCGAAGGGCCGCGCTGCTTGCGGCCGGAAGGGCCAACGAGCCACGGCCGAGAGCCGCACCCACCACGACGATCGATGTCGCGACGGCCGACGCGAACAGCACTTGCGCGGCGCGTAGGGCCCGCCGTTCGGCTTGGATCCGCCGGACCCCGATGGTTGCCTCTCGGCTGGCCTGGGCCCCATCTGCGGACCGTCGGCTCGCCCTGGCCCCTTGGTTCGTGCTGGCCCCTTGGCTCGCCCAGGCTCCTTGGCTCAGGCAATCGGAACGAACCTTGGATTCAGGCCTGGCCTGGATCGACCGTGATGGCTGGTCCATGACGTTCTGGCCCATGACGTACTCCCGCCGCTCGCCGGTGGCCCGAAGGCCCTCGAGAGTGACGCTACGGCGACGGTCGATCACGGTCATGGGAGGACTCACCCAATCGAGGTCCGGTGAGCCCTCCCCGGGCTGCGCTGATCACCCAACTCTCGCTGATGGTGGGGGAGCGTTCACCGCATGTTGTCCCTTGACTGAGGGTGGTCAGGCCGGCCAGCCGGGTACCCCTTCGTCGAGCTCGACGCCGAACGTGTTCAAGAAGCCAGACACCGTGCGATAAGTGAGGGCGCTGATCACGAACTCCATCACCTCGGTGGTGCTCCATGTTTTGGTCAACCGCTCCCAGGTGGCATCGCTCACCCCATCGTCGGTGTACAGCTCATCGGTCATCTCGAGCAGCAGCAGGTCTTCGTTGGACCAGGCGTGGGCGCCCAGGGGTCGGGTCACCGCCGCCACCTCGGCGGCCGTGACTCCGTGAGCCATGCCGTACATGGTGTGTTGACCGAACTCGTACTCGCAGGTGCAGTTCCAACCCATGCGCAAGATGATCAGTTCTCGCTGGCGGCGAGGCGTGGCGAATTCCGTGAGGACCGCGCCGGCCAGTCCGCCTACGGCCTTGGCGATCAGCGGGTGATGGGCCATCGTGGCGCGGACGTTCACCGCGTTGTGAGGCAGCGTCTTCATGTGTTCGCGAGCCGTCACCACGGCTGCAGGGTCGGGCGCTAGTCGAGGTTGGGTGGGACGTCGGAAGCTCATGGATGCGAGACTAGAACGGTGATGTGAAAATCGGGAATGTCCCGCACGATCCAGCCCTTACACTCAGTAGGAGCATAAGACGGTGTCGGCCTGTGCCGGCTCCCCTTGCGTCCATGAGGAGGCGCCAGATGACTACCGACGATTCGATTCGCCGGCCCCGAACGGCCCCGTCGATCGCCGCTCACAAGGTGGCTGACGGAGTGGAACCCCTGGTGATGGTCACCGCGTACGATGCGCCGGGCGCTCATATCGCGGACCGCGCCGGCGTCGACTTGATCCTGGTGGGCGACAGTGTCGCCATGGTCGTGTTGGGCTATGACGACACCCTGCACGTGACGATGGACGACATGGTGCACCACACCGCGGCGGTGGCTCGGGCCAAGCCGGACCCCTTCATCGTGGGCGACCTGCCGTGGATGGCGTATCACACGACCATGGCGGCCGCGGTGGAGAACGCGGCTCGCCTCGTGAGGGCCGGCGCCCAAAGCGTGAAGCTCGAAGGAGGACGAAGGCGGCTGCCGGTGGTGGAGGCCATCATCAATGCCGAAATCCCGGTGATGGGCCATATCGGGCTGACCCCCCAATCCGCGCTTGCGATGGGTGGATTCAAGATCCAGGGCCGTCGGGTGGAGGCGGCCCAGGCGCTCATCGATGACGCGAAAGCCCTTGAGGACGCCGGGGTCTATGCGATGGTGCTCGAGGGGGTGCCCGGCCCGGTGGCCGATGCGGTCACCCGGCAGGTCGGGGTCCCAACGATCGGTATCGGCGCAGGCCCGGGGTGTGATGGCCAGGTGCTCGTCTATCACGACGTGCTCGGTATAGAGGATCGTCTCCGCCCCAAGTTCGTCCGCCGCTATGCGGAGATCGGTGAGGCTTCGATCGATGCCCTGGCGCACTATGCGGCCGACGTGCGGGCTCGAACCTTTCCTTCGGCCGAGGAGAGCTATAAGGCGAATGAGGATCTGGCCGAGGCGCTGTCGGTGTACTGAGCTGCTTCGGGCCCGAAGGTCACCTGGCCAAAAGATCACCTGGGCGGGACCGGCTCAGCCGATCCCGCCCAGGTAACCGGTACCCCCAGCACGGTGGTAACCAATGGGAGCAGGTCCAGTGAATCACATGGACCTGGTCAGGGGGTACGCGCCGTCGTCGGTGTCAGTGCCGGTCGATCGCTGGGCGGGATGTTTGTCGGTGGTTCGGGGTCACGGGCTGGGGGAGCGGGCGGGAGGGCATAGAAGAACCAGAGACTGCCTATCAGCGCCCCCGAGGCCAACACGATGAAACCGGGTTGGAAGCTGCCGTTGGCATCGGCCATCGCCCCGGCGATCACGGGACCGAGCACCATGCCCGACATCGTGATCATCGAGGAAAAGCCCATGATCTTTCCGAAATCAGTGGCCCCGAAGTAGTCGGCTCGCATGCCTTGCTGGAGGGGGCCCCGTACCCCCCACGCCAGCCCGTGGACGACCACGAATGCCCAAACCATCAGCGGACCTGAGGCAAAGGCCAGCAACATCAGCCCGCCCCCGTGGCCGAGCATGGCCGCCGAGGTGAGATACCGCTTGCTGGCGATGTCGCCGTAGTAGCCGCCGAGCAGCTGCCCGACGCCCATCATCCCTGGCAGCACCGAGATGATCACCGTGGTGTGGAGTGCGGAAAACGTCAGCTCGTCCTCGAGGAACAGGGCCAGGTGGGCCATGGCGGCGCCGACCACGAGCAGAGCCGAAGCATGGCCCAGCGATATGAACCAGAACGCGCGCGTGCGCAGAGCTTCGGACGCGGTGAAGTGCACCTCGCTGACCGGGTTCGCGACCGTGCCCATCGGGGTGTCGTCGTACTCGTCGCTTTCGGGGTCGATCCCGTCGACAAACTGCCCGATGTCGGCGGGTCGTTTCTCGAACAGCTGGGCGGCGGCCAGGATGATCACGAGAACGGCGATACTCGACCAGAAAGCGGTCTGGCGCCAGCCGACCCGGTTGATGATGACCCCGATGCCGAATACGAACGGGCCGCCGAAAGCGAAGCCCATCTGGGTCAGGGCCAGTGCTCGGGAGCGCTTGCGCTCGAACCAATGCACGATGGCCACCGTGATCGACATGAACCCGGCGAGGCTGGAGCCCATAGCGACCAGCAGGTAGAAGGCGTAGAACTGGAACAGGGAGTCCAGGCGGCTGAACAGCAACAGCCCGAAGGCCATCAGCACGGCGCCGATGCGCAAGACGACCCGTGGGCCCCATTTGTCGGTCATCCAACCCTGCAGCGGTCCGAGCATGCCGCTTTCGAGCCGGTTCAGGCTGAAGGCGATACCGAGCTGCGCGTTGGTCCACCCAAACTCGCGTTCGAGTTCTTTGGAAAACAAGGAGAACGAGTTGAACACCAGGCCGCTGTGCAGGGCTTGAATGACCATTCCGGCCCTCGCGATTCGCCAACCGTCAAACCCTGGCTTGGCCCTTTTGGGGCCCGCCTTCTTAGCCGTTTTGGAGCCGTCCATGGTCGTTGGTTTGTCGGCAGGTGTGTTGTTCGCCATTGGGAACCATGGTGGCTCACTCGCTCAGGCCGTGCGATTCGGTGGGTCAGATGCTCGGGTCCGGATCGCTGAGATGGCCGATCGACCCAGGTGTGACCGATACCGGTTCGGCCGGGGAGATCCCTGGGTGAGGGTCCACGGCGTCGAGCACCGCGTCGAGGGCTGCGAGCAAGGGTCGGCCCAACTCCCGGGGCAGCAGCTCCCCGTCGCGTCGAGCGGTTTCGACCCGTCGGCGGGTTGGCAAGAAGATCGGGCCGGCGAACGGGCCCACCCGGGTGCCCGTCGCTGTCTCCAGCAGGGTGCTGACGGCACGGGTCAACTCGCCTCGTCGGCTCATCGAGCGCGGAGCCCGGTTGAGGACTGGCACGATTCGCGGCGCCATCACCCCGAGCTCGATCAGTTCGAGCACCAGACCCAACAGTCGGTGCACCCCAACCGTCGATGGCTGACCGACGACGATCACGGCGTCAGATCGCAGGGCGGACTGTCGGGCCAGCAGATTGCGTTCCTCGACGTCGATGGAACCGCACTGAGCCTCTCCCTCCACATCCGGCTCGATGTCTGCGACGGTCATTCCGTAGGCGTGTTGCAGGCCGTCGAGGGCCGCGTCGACCGCCCGCGGACGCAGCCCGGTCCAGTCGCGGTGGCGACGCAGCCCGGCCAACAGGTCATAGGGGCTCCCATCGATCGAGAAGCACCCTTCGCGGACCTGTTCGGGCGCGGGTGCTCCCGATCGGTGGGCCTCGATCAGTTCGGGCAGCCCCGGCATCATCTCACGCGTGTCGTGCAGGACGGCCTGGTCGGCGTGCAGGGCGAGGTCCGCGAGCAGGGTTGACCTCTCATAGCGGATGTCCTGTCCACAGACCTGGGCCAAAGCCGCGGCGATCGTCGACGATCCGCTCCCGCCGGGCCCGGTGACCGAGACGAACCGGCCGCGCCAACCGTTGACCTCGGTCGGGTTGGTCGGGTTGGTCGTCGCGCGGTGTGCGATTCGGTTCCCAACGCCGGTGGCGAACTGATCGAGCACCGAGAGCAGTTGGTCACGATCGAAGCCCGGCGACAAGACGGCCGACACGCCGAGAGCGGCCCAGTCGCGGTCTACCCGGGCGTCGTCGATCACGATGACCGCGCAGCCACGGGCCAACGCCCCATCGATCAGGTCGCGGTCCAGGCCCGGAACGTCGGATTCGACGATGAGCGCGGAGAACGTCCGACCGGAGTCGAGGCGGGCGCGGACCTCGCCGGCTCCGAGTGACTTGATGTACTCCAGGGGCAGGACCGCTGATGTCGCCCATCGGCCGAGCTCGTTGAACCACTCGGTGCGAGGTCGAGCCAAGCCCAACACGACGTAGCGCTCATCCTGGCTCATCGAGCGACCTCGCTCTCCGCCTTGCCCGCCTGGTCGGGGAGTGGGTCATCCACCGATCGGGTGGACTTGACGACGGTTGGCTCCGAGGCCGCCATGGCATGGACGACCGCGGTCGCGGTCGATCCGTCGCCGATGGCGAGGACGACGCTGATCTCGCCTCCTACGCTGAGGCCATCGGCTCCCAGGCCCACGACCCGCAGCACCGCCAGGTCGGTGGCGACGACCGACGTTCGCGCGCCGGTGCCATTGCCGTCGGTGGCGAGAACATCCACGAGGTCGCCTGGCCGCAGGGCGAGAGCCTCACCGCGGAGTCGGGGCAGTCCCACGACGACCTCTCTATAGGAGGCCACGCCCGGCCCGGTGCCGGCGGGTCCGTCGACATCGCTCTGGCGGAGGAGATCACCGCTACCGAGGGGGTGTAAGACGACCGCACCGACCAGCGGTGCCGTGTCGCTGAAGGTGCGCCGAGCGGCGCCGGGGGACAGCCTGAAGTCCTGGATCTCCAGGTCCTCGGCCGACAGGACGGACCCGGCCGCAACCGCGGTGCGGGCGACGACATGGGAGGTCATGAGCACACCGTCGCCCTGACGATTGCCGGCCACGAATACTCCGAGCACCGCTGCGGTGACCAACAGCCCGCCGATTACCGCCCGGCCCCCGGGCAGTGAGCGGCGGCGACGCAACGACCGCTGGGGCGAAACCGGGCGGCTGGTGGTGGTGGTGGGCGTTTCGGGTGGTTCATCAAACGGGATTGGGGTCACCGTCGCCACTTGGTCCTCCTGAGCTGGCGCTGCTGATTTTGATCTCACCGACCCGTTCGGAACAGGTGGAAGGTCGATATGCTATGAAAGGTACCGAAGAAACGGGATGTGCGGCTCTGGGTGATGTTCTGGTCTTGGAACGTCAGCGATCAAGGTTTCGTCAGGAACGGCCGTTGTTGGCGACATGTGCGATCCCGATCGTCTGCTCGGAGAGCTCCGCATCGAGGAGGCAGCACGCGAACGATCACGTCGTCGTTGGCTGCGCCAGAGCTCGGAGGAGAACTCCACCTTTGTCGGTGTGTTGGTCGATCTCGCCGAAGGCCGGACTCCGGTCGCTCTGGCGACTGAAGCGGGGGAGGTTCGAGGTCGTCTGAACGAGGTCGGCGCCGACTATTGCATCGTGGACGACGGCCGGGTGGAATTGGTGTGTCGGTTGCTCGCAGTGAAGTCGGTCCTGGCCGACACCCGGGCCGGGCGCACTGCGGTGGCGCCGGCCGGCGATCGCCATGTGCGCGCCGATCGCACGCTCCATGACCTCCTGGCGGTGTGGATGGATGAACGACCCGAGATCAGCGCCACCGTCGGGGCCCGGGTTCGCCATCGCGGGGCGCTGGCCTGGGTGGGAACCGATCTGTTCGCCCTGCATGTTTCTTCGTCGGGCGGTCGGGTCGTGCACGTGCCGTTGTCGGCGCTGATATATGTGCATATCGAGCGATCGGCCCCACTCCGATAGTCGGCTCCTCGGGTGCACGACTCAGCACGCCACGTGAGCTGAGTGAAGCGTTGGGTGAAATTGCCCAAATCTTGAGGCTTCGCTTGGAAAGTATCGAAAGTGTCCAAAATGGGCGATAGGGTGACGCGATGAGCAGCTCAGAGATTCGGTGGTTGAGCACAGCGGAGTCCGCCCGGCGGTTGGGGATCACGCCGCGGACCCTGTATCGGTTCATCGACGAGGGGCAGCTGCCCGCTTACCGGTTCGGCCGGGTGATCCGCTTGAAAGAAGACGAGGTCGAGTCGTTCATCGATTCGTGCAAGATCGAACCCGGCACCCTGGAACACTTGTACCCCGAGGCCATGGGAGATAAGTCGCCCTCCGCATGAACCCCGGTGCGGTGGCCGCGGTCGTGCTGGAGCCCGGCCGACCCCAGCGGCAATGGTGTGGCTGGTCATTGGGTTCCAGTCGGTGGGATGCTCTGAGGTCTGTGGGTCCGCCAGGGCCTCGCTTCGCCAGCTCCTCAGCCCAGCGAAGCTTTCGGAGCGCGCAATGGGGGTCCGTCCAGTGGGCGTGAAGATTAATGTCCCGGGAAATCACCTGATGGTTGGCCTTCTCGGGCAGCGCGACGAGCATCTACGGCTGGTCGAGGCGAGCTTCGCGTCGACAAACATTCATGTGCGCGGGAACGAGATCACCGTCGAAGGAGAAGGTGCGGCCAAAGCGGCCGAGGTCTTCGAGGAGATGGTGACCTTGCTCCAGACGGGGCAATATCTCGAGAAGATCAGCGTGCAACGGGCCATCGACATGGTGAAGGCCGACGAGAGCCCGTCGAAGATCTTGACCGCCGAGGTGCTCCGATCGGCCCAGGGCAGAACGATCCGGCCGAAGTCGAGCGGGCAGAAGCACTATGTGGACGCCATCCGAGACAATGTGATCACCTTTGGTATCGGCCCTGCCGGTACCGGAAAAAGTTGGCTGGCGGTGGCCATGGCGGTTCAGGCCCTCCAATCCAAACAGGTGGAGCGGATCATCCTCACTCGGCCAGCCGTCGAAGCGGGGGAGAACCTCGGCTTTCTTCCCGGCGACCTGATGGCCAAGATCGATCCCTACCTCCGGCCCCTGTATGACGCCCTCCATGACATGGTGGATGTCGAAGGGGCACAGAAACTCATCGATCGGGGCACCGTGGAGGTTGCGCCCCTCGCGTTCATGCGCGGCCGCACGCTCAACTCGAGCTTCATCATTCTCGATGAGGCCCAGAACACCACCCCCGAGCAGATGAAGATGTTCCTCACCCGGATCGGCTTCGGTTCTCGTGCGGTGGTAACCGGCGATACCACCCAGGCCGATGTCCCGGGGGGCAAGAGCGGCCTGGCCGGCCTGGAACGCATCCTTGGCGACATCGACGGACTGGCCTTCGTAACCCTCACCGCCCGTGATGTCGTGCGCCACCGAATCGTGCAGGACATCGTCAACGCCTATGAGCGGTCGGGCGAAACCGTGCGGTGAGGCGGGCGTGAGCGGGATCTGCACTGGATCCACACATTGAGCCAGTTGGGTGAGCGCACGTTCGCGGTAGGTTGCCATCGTGGATCTTCGAGGTGTCGACATCGGCTGCGTGGATCGCTCACGCATTCCGAGCCATGTCGCGTGCGTGATGGATGGCAATGGTCGTTGGGCTCAGGCTCGGGGCCTGAAACGGACCGATGGCCACGCCGCCGGCGAGGAAGCATTGTTCGACACGGTCGATGGTGCGCTCGACCTCGGGCTCGAATGGCTCACCGTATACGCCTTTTCCACCGAGAACTGGAAACGACCGGCCGACGAAGTGAAGTTCCTGATGGGCTTCAACGAGTCGATCCTGCTCCGTCGTCGCGATGAGTTGCACGAGCGAGGGGTACGGGTGCGATTCTCGGGCCGGCGGGACTGGCGGGTGCCGCGCCGGCTGTTGCGTACGATCGACGAGACGGTGGCGCTCACCGAGCACAACACCGCCATGAACTTCACCATCGCGTTCAACTACGGAGGTCGAGCGGAGATCGTCGACGCCGTGCGCGCCTTGGTCGCGGCAGGGGCCAAGGCTTCCGATATCGACGAGCGAGCGATACGCGATCATCTCTATCAACCCGAGATGCCCGATCCCGACATCATGATTCGGACGTCGGGCGAATACCGCATATCGAACTACCTGCTGTGGGAACTGGCCTATTCGGAGCTGGTGTTCACCGACGTGCTCTGGCCGGACTTCCGGCGCGCGCACCTCTTCGCCGCGATTTGCGACTATCAGAGCCGCGATCGCCGATTCGGCGGGGTCGCTCCCGCCGTCGCCCGATCGTAGATGGTTGGTTTCGTACGCTCGTAGGTGAGTGTTGCCGCGGCCATCACCGGCGAACCGAAACGCCAGGGTCGGCCCGCCGCGGCTGTGGATGCGAGAGACTGGAGCGGTGGACGTGACCGGCCGATGACGATGCTCTATCGCGATCAGGGTGTCGTGTTGCGGACCCACAAGCTCGGTGAGGCGGACCGGATCGTCTCGATCCTGACCCGGGGTCGAGGCAAGGTGCGAGCTGTAGCGAAAGGCGTGCGGAAGACGAAGTCGAAGTTCGGCGCTCGGCTGGAACCGACCAGCCATGTGGCGCTCCAGCTGTACGAGGGCCGCCAGCTCGACATCGTGACCCAAGCCGAAACCATCGACCACTTTCCCGCGATCCGTGAAGATCTGGACCGTCTGGCGCGGGCATCGGCGCTCTTGGAGGCGGTCGACCAGGTCGCGCGGGAGGGAGAGCGCGCTCCGGAGCTCTACAAGATGTTGGTCGGGGCTCTACGCACCTTGGCCAACCGGACCGATGCCATGATCGTGCCCGGGTTCTTCCTCAAATTGTTGGCCGTCGAGGGGGTGGCACCCATGGTGGACTGTTGTGCCTCATGTGGTACGACCGACAACCTGAGCTGGTTCGCCTTTGTGGAGGGCGGCGCCCTCTGCCAAAAGTGCCGTCGTGGGACGCCTCTGTCGCCCGAAGCGCTTCGGCTGGTGAGGATGGTCCTCGGCGGCCAGTTGGGCGCGGCCCTGAATGAGCCGGCGTCGACGGCCACCCGCGAGGTCGACGACCTTGCCGCCCGCGCCCTCGAAGCACACCTCGAGCGGCGAATACGGTCCCTGACCCTGATCGAACGACCCTGATGGCTGCCGATGTCCAACCGCGACCATGATCGATGCGGTGGGCTTGACCGTAGTTGTAATGGTGGAATTGAGGACGCCGCGTGGTGGGATGGATGGGCGGCGAGGTGCCGGCATGTGTTGATCAGCAGGCTCCTAGGACTTGGGCTCACGACGGCGCTGGCCATAGGGGCGTTTGCCTGCGGCGGTGATGAGGTGGTCATCGACATCGGGCCTGTGCCCCCGCCCAGCTCTCTGACCGTGGATGAGGACCCTTCGACTTCGACCACCGGAAACGTTGAGGAGCGGCGGACGACGTCGAGCTCGGCGCGGCCGCCTCTGACGACCTCGACCTCGGTCCCGGCTCGGGCCCCGACGCCATCGACCTCCCCGACTTCTGTTCGTCCCCGAGTGGGTGAGCGGCGCCCCTTGCCCGATAAATCAGATGCTCGTCGAGGACCCGGAGAGTCTGATGGCGACGGGGTGCCGTCGGGGTTGAGCATCGTGCTTACCCTCGACCGTTTCGAGGTCAATGACCGACAAGATGGACTGTTTGGTGCGGACGAGGTGTCACTGCTGGTGATACCCATCGGCGGGGGCGCGCCTCCAGCTCGCCATGTCGATCTGGGCGAGATCGAGCCTGGGGTTGGCCACGAGCTCGGGCGAGATCTGGTCCGCTATGTCGACCCCGTCGGCACGATCAGCGTGCAGGTGGTTGCGGTTGAGCGCGATTCGGATGGTTTCGCCGAACTGTTCGCTGCTGTCCTCGGTGGGGTCGATCGAGTCGTGACCGGGACAACCGGGTTTGATCTACTCGACTCCGAATCGCTCGGGCGCAGCCAAGCCGAGGTCGTCGAGCTCACGCTGGCGGAGCTGACCGCCGACGGGGGTCCCCTCGTCAACGATCATGATCTGCTCGGCATCTGTTGGTTCAGTCTTGATCTGGACGTCGAGCCACCAGAGGGAGCGGTGACAACCGTGGTCGACTGCGGTGGGAGAGTCGATGGCCCCACCAGCCAATTGCGCTTCAGCGGGGAGCGGGGCCGTTGGGCCGCCGATCTGCATTGGGAAAGCTCCGAACGCTGAGTATGTCTCCCGGCTCGAACTGAAGCTCTTTAGGCGCGGCTGATCAGGATCCATTCCTGACGTGCATCGTCGTACTCGAGCCATTCGGCTCGGCTCGGATCCCACACGATGTAGGCCCGTCGAGCGGGATCCCAACGCGGAGTTGTCGGGTCTTCGGAGTCGGAGACCGCTTTGGCGCTGGTGCCGGAGGTTTCGACCTGCGGGTTCTGGGCCGGTCGCGTTTCGCTGGCAGCCATGTCTCCGCTGATGGCCAGGTCCCCGCCGGTGGCGATGGGGCCCGTCGAGGGTGTACCCGCCGAGGATGGGACTTCGACGGTGGGGGACGGTTCGGGGCTGGTGGCGGGTGCAGGTTCAGAAGCGGGCGTGGTCTGGGATCCTGGCGTGTCGATACCGGTCGGTACCTCAGCCCCGGGCTCGGTGGTGTCGAGGCGTTCCAGCGCGCTGGGGACCGCACCGGTGAGGGCTGCATGTGGTTCCACAAGGGCATCGTCGCGGTCCGGGGCCGCGGGCTCGGTCTTGGCCGACATCGCCGCGGTCTCGGCCGGAAGCGGCTCGGGGCTGGCAGGTTTGAGGTCCTGGCAGGGAGCGGCAACCGGATCAGGGTCAGCGGTTGTAGTGGCAACATCGGCGCTCGGGCGGTCGATCACGGGTGCATCCTCGACCCTTCCGGACCGACCGGACCGACCGGACTGACCGTCATCGAGAACGACGCCCGATCGAGTCAGCTTGAGGGGGATCCGGGCGAAGTGGCGATCGACGACGAAGGTGCCCGCCGCCATGTCACCGAGACGGCGATGGCCCTTGGAGAACACCGCCACCGGCAGACCGATGAGTCCACCAAGGTCACCAATCCAGAACACGAGCGATCGCACCAGGGCCCGACCGACGCCTGGTACGCGCCCGTCGCCTCGCACCAACCTGACTCCGGCCAGCACCTTTCCGATCGTCCACCCGGTGAGGCCGGCCAGCACGATCATCATGGCGACGTAGTACAGGATCGGGATGGCCCAGACCCACAGGGAGTTGAAGTCGACCACATAGGTGGAGTCGCCGAGCTCGAGCGTGCGGGTGTCAGGGCTGAAGTCGCTGATGTTCTCCGCGGTCACCCTGGTCCATGAGGGGGTGAACCGGATGGTGAGCACCGTCACGAACGCCAAGATGATCCAGTCAACGCCGAAAGCGATCACCCGACGGGGGAGTACCGAGGTGGGGTCCGAAGAGACAGAAGATGCGCTCACATCACCGAGTTTGCCCGATGGCCGTGGCCGAAGCGGGTATTTGGCGGTTGGGACCGCCTCACTGGTCCAACGGCACCCAGCGCTGGAGGCCTTCGATGTAGTGCATCCAGCGGGCTCCGGCGTTGTCCCACTGGATGTAGCACTGGCGATCGGGATCCCATTTCGGGGTGGACGGGACCCCGGTGGGTGGGGGGGAGGGCAATGGTCGAGCGACAGCGGGCACCTGGTGAACATCGGCGCGGGGCAGGGGGAAGGTCCCCATGTCGGGCGTGATGAACTGGCCGATCTCGGCGGTCGAGCCGTCCGGTACCGGAGGTTCGCCCAGGCGCCCTGCGTGTACCACCCAGGTCCCCGCGACCATGTCCCCGATTCGGCGCTGTTCTCGGGAGAAGTGCGCCAGGACCAGGCCCACGGGAGCGAGGCCGAAACCGATGTCGACGATGCCGATCGCGGTACGGATCAGCGCCGTCGGGGGGCCGGGCGGTTGGCCGGACTTGTCGACCAGGCGGATCTTGAACACCAGCTTGCCAGGGGTGGCCCCCGAGATGCCCTGGTAGACGCCCTGAACCGCCATGACGAACACGGACACCATCAGGACCAACGCCAGCATCGCGGTGAGGGGTCCGTCGAGCGACACCCTGAGCATCAGAGCCAGCGCGCCGGCCACGATGAGAACGAGTGCGATGTCGACCCCAGCGGCACCGACACGACGACCGAGGCATTGGGTGGGAGCAGTCGTCGCTGAAAACCCATCAGATGCCACACGTTAGTTGTACCGCCTCAAACGGAGCGAAACTCCCTTACCTATCACTGGTCGGCTCTCAGAACCTTGCCTGACGGGCAGCTTCGATGGCACTGGCGATACTCCGCACGACGGTCCGCTTGCGGCCGGTGTGGCATGCACGAGGATCCGGACAATCGGCGTAGGCTCGATTCCATGTCATCGAGTGTCGCCAACGACCAGAACCTCATGGACAAGGTCGTCAACCTGGCCAAGCGCCGTGGTTTCGTTTTCCCGTCCGCCGAGATCTACGGCGGTTTCCGCTCGGCCTACGACTATGGGCCTATCGGATCGCTGTTGTTGCGCAACGTGAAAGACGCCTGGTGGCGCACGATGGTGCAACTTCGGACCGACGTGGTGGGCCTTGATGCTTCGATCCTTTCGCCCCCCGCCATCTGGGAGGCGTCCGGCCATCTACAGAACTTTACCGACCCCCTGGTGGACTGTCGCAAGTGCCGGACGCGTACGCGCGAGGACCAGTTGGTGGACCCTCGAGTCTGCCCGAAGTGCGAGGCCACGGATTCGTTCACCGAGGCGAGACCGTTCAATCTCATGTTCATGACCCACGCCGGGCCGGTCGAGGGTTCGGGCCATGACGTGTATCTGCGGCCTGAGACGGCTCAGGGCATGTTCGTGAACTTCGCGAACGTGCTCAACACCAGTCGCAAGAAGCCACCCTTTGGCATTGCTCAGGTCGGCAAGTCGTTTCGAAACGAGATCACGCCGGGGAACTTCATATTCAGGACCCGCGAGTTCGAGCAGATGGAGATGGAGTTTTTTGTTCCCCCGGCCGAGGCCGAGCGCTGGTACCGGTACTGGTGCGAGAACCGACTGCAGTGGTATCTGGATCTGGGTATTCCCGCCGACCGCTTGCGGCTGAGGGCCCATGATGAGGACGAGCTGTCTCACTACTCGGCCGGTACCTCGGACGTAGAGTATCTCTATCCATGGGGGTGGGGGGAGCTCGAGGGTATCGCCAACCGATCGGACTACGATCTGACCCAGCACGCCAAGGCGTCAGGTCAGCGCCTGGACTATTTTGATCAGGCGACCAATGAGCGGTATGTGCCCCATGTGATCGAACCCGCGGCCGGAGCGACGCGGGCGCTGATGGCCTTCCTGTTGGCGGCGTACGACGAGGAGGAGGTCCGGGGCGAGACCCGAACCGTGCTGCACCTGCACCATCGTCTTGCGCCCTACAAGCTCGCGGTGTTGCCGCTGTCTAAGAAGGCGGAGCTGGTTCCGCTGGCCCAAGAAGTGCTGGCTCTGGTGCAGCCACACTTCATGACCGACTACGACGAGACCCAGAACATCGGCAAGCGGTACCGGCGACAGGACGAGCTGGGCACCCCGTATTGCGTCACGATCGATTTCGACACCATCACCGACCGGGCGGTCACGATACGAGATCGAGATTCGATGGCCCAGGAGCGGATTCCGATCGAAGGCTTGCTCGCCCATCTCCAAGCGGCCATGCCCTAGCAATCGAGGTCGAAGGGGACCGTAGCAATCGAGGTCGAAGGGGACCGTAGCAATCGAGGTCGAAGGGGACCGTTCGGCCAGGTGCCTTACACGAAGGCCAGGTACTTGGACCAGGTCGGGTCGTCGGCGCGCGAGCCGGCCTGGACCCTGAGCCGGATGGCGGCGGCTCGGGGCGGCATGATCGGTCGTTGCTTCAACTGCCAGCCGAGCTCCTCCAGGAGACGGTTCCCCTTGACCCCGTTGTGGCGAGAGCACATGAGCACCACGTTTTCCCAGCTGTGATCGCCACCGCGCGAGCGGGGAATCATATGATCGAGGGTGGTGCCCCGATCCCGACAGCCGGCGACCTGGCATTCGCCTTGATCGCGCGCTTCGACATGGGCCCGGCGCACCGTGAGCTCCCGGGTGAACGGAACGCGCACCATGTACAACAGTCTGGCCACGGTCGGGACCTCGAGTCGATGACCGCCCGCAGTCCAGACCACATCGTCGGTGGAATGAATGAGCTCAGCCTTGTCGGACAGGATCAGACAGAGCGCACGACGGGTGGTGACCACATGCAGGGGCTGAAACGAGGCGTTCAACAGCAGCACGGACATGGATTTCGCCCCCATCTTCTACCAGGTCAACGAACGACATCAGCCTTGTAGCGGCTGTGTTCGTCGATGATGGCATCCTCTCGGCGAACCCCAACCACATTTTTTGATCTCTATAACAGTACAGGCCATCGTGGTTTCTAGCCACGGGAGGGGATCGCGTCGTTCGCTACGACCCACCTGCTCGGCTCCTCAGCCGTCGCCAAACTCAGCCCTCTTCGGCGGCTGCCGGTAGGGCTAGTAGCTCGACCGCTCGCTCGACCTCGTGCAAGATGTCGTCAACCTCCTTGAGCTGGAACTGGACGACAGCGGGGCCAGGAACAAGTTTGCCCTTCCCCGTCGAGCTGTTGGACACGGTGAGCGCGCCGCCCGAGATGCAGCTCGGGCTGGCACAGTTGATCACCTGAGAACCGGCCGCCCGGCGCGCGTCGCCCTGTTGAATCCAGGTCTGGATCGTGAGGGTGGTCGGGGCGTCCACGCCCCGCTCCTTGCCGAGCTTGTAGTCGGTCGGCCCGCCGCCGATGGGCAGCATGTCGCCGGCCAGGGAGGCACTGGTGATGCGCACGCTCGTCGTGTCGCACAGGTCACCGGTTCCGTCGGAGTCACGATCTCCCTGATCGGGGTTGGCCGTGAAGGAGTTGATGCCTTCGACGGCGCCCGGACAGTTGTCGACATCGACCGGTACCCCGTCGCAGTCGTAGTCCTGGGTGGTCAGGTCCCCCTTGGCCGGTGCCCTGCGATAGCGCGACGTTGTGCAATTCACCCTGCGGGGGTCATCGTCGGGATAGGTGTGTTCGACCGTGGCGGTCAGTTCGGTCCCGCCATCGTTGAGCAGAAGGGAATAGGAGCGTTCGACCAAGTCGGTGTCGGTCAGGTCCATGGCCGCGGTGTGGTCGGTGCGCACCGATGCAGTACCGGTCCCTTGGTTGCAGGGATTCGGTGAGCACTGATCGAGCACACCGATAGCGAGCTGCTCATCGGCAGGCCCGGGGTAGATCGAAAGCTGGCCATTGCCGTCGAGGTTCCACACCCCGACGAACAGGGTCCGCAGGGCGAACCGGTACAAGAAGGTGACCATCTGGGATCGACTCACCGCCGCGCCGGGGGCGTACTGGGTCTCGCTCACCCCGGTCGTGATCCCGTTGGCTTTCAACCAGTTCACGGCGTCGGTGTAGTACTGCCCGGCGGCCACGTCATCGAAACCTGAGCTGGGCGAACCCGTGGGCTGGCCGGCCAACCGCCATAAGAAGGCGGCCATCTGGGCTCGCGTGACGACCTCCCCCGGTGAATACGCCTTGGGTCCGGTACCGGTCGTGATCCCGGTAGCACCCAACCAGGCCACCGCCTGGGTGTAGTACTGGCCCGCGGGTACATCGTCGAAACCGGGATCGGGCGCCCCGGTCGGAGTGCACACCATCCGCCAGAGGAAGGCGGCCATCTGGGCCCGCGTCACCGCGCTCAGCGGCGCAAAACTGCCGGCGCCCGTCCCGGTGGTGATGTTGCTGGCCTTGGCCCAGTCCACCGCGGTGGCGTAGAACGCCCCCGGCTCAACATCGGCAAAACCGCTAGCGGGGTATTCCGGGTCCGCGTAGTCACATCCGGTCGCCGGCCAGTGGTCGCCCGTCGGCTGGGCGCGTGCCCCCGAGTCTCGTATCGCGACGATCGCGGTGGCCATCAGGGCCAGCGCCATCACCCCGGCGAGAACCCGCCGATTGATCATCTGTGTCTTGAACGCCATCTGTGCGTCCTCCCGCCAAGGTCACTCGTTGGAGTCTGGGGGCGTGCACCGACCCACTAGGCGGTGCCCCCCCCAGGGGCACGCTACCGACGCCATATGGGGCTCGGATGAGACCTACGACCCATGTACGGAGGACATCTGGGTCATCCGACCCACCAATAGCCACCACATCGCACCCAACGCGGTCTAATC